>JAABUN010000110.1_pt1 | contig 191748 bp, 168 predicted proteins | sample 5559311 | NCBI WGS metagenome assembly JAABUN01 (sample SAMN10711877, study PRJNA513370) | rock metagenome | isolation source: Antarctica rocks | place: Antarctica: Victoria Land, Siegfried Peak sud | reverse complement strand
AATCTCGGCGTCGCTCAGGCCGGCGTCATGGGCGCGAAGCAGCCGTTCACGGAGATCGCGGGAGTACGCGGCGGGCATACCACCAGTCTCTGCCACCCTGTCAACCCCTGTGAGAACCGCTCTAGGGTGACCGGCCAGATTCGAGTCATTGTCCCGGCCATGAGCCCGACGCGTTCGCGTCGGGCTCATGGTTTTTCCGTGCCCCGGTCCGGATCAATCGGCTGGCCGTCCTGAACGCCCGAGATCGGCGAGACAGGCGTAGAGCGCGTCGGCGGGTGTCCGAAGCCGACCGCGTTTCGTGGCCCGATCCGCCGCGAGCGAGGCGCTCAGCACGCGATCAGGCGGCTGGCTGCCCCGGCGCATCGAAGCCTGGAGGGCGCTGACTCGGCCATGCGCGCCCAACGCGAGATCACGGGCGATCGTGGTCGCGGGCCGACTGCCGGCAGCGTCGATCACGATCCCAAGTTCAGCCTGCTGGGCGAGCTGAGCACTGAGCCTGGCCGGTTCGTCGCCTGCGTCCAGCAAGTGCGCCAGTTCGGGCAGTGCAGATCTCAGATTGCCTTGTCCAGCGGCATCCCCGAACCTGAAGATCTGATCGGTGTCGCCATTGATCGCCATCTCATCGACGATGGCGCCAGTCACCGGGGACGGCCAGGCGGCGCTGACGAGCTTGGCAATCTCGTTGCCAAGGAGTTCCATATCGGGTGGCCGGTCGTAACGGGGGTTGTTTGGCGTGGCCGACCAGCTCTGGGGGTAGAGTCGCGCGGCGAGCTGCCGGGCGGTCTGGACGTCGATCGAGCCGCCCTCGGCCTCGGTACGCTTACGGATCCAGCTGATCAGTTCCTGTCCGCGCGGCGGATCGCTGATCACGATCGATGCGGTCGATGGCAGCGCCTTCGAGACTGCGACCGGCAGAGTCGCGGTAGCCGTCTCGAGCAGGATCAGAAGGTTGGATTCAAGAGTTCCGGCGACGAGCGGACCGATATCCACGGACGCCTCATCGGCGCTGTCCGGATCGGCCTTCCTGCCACCCCGTTTCGCCCGAGAGAGCAGGTCAGTCACGATTACGACGCGTCCGGGGCTGAAGAAGCCAGCAGCTCCGACCTGCCCGACGATCTCGGAGATCGAGGCGGTTCGGCCGTCGAGACGAGAGGTGCTCTGACCCGTGGGGTCGCGCTCGGAGGCGAGGAGAAATGCGCTCGCCCGTGAGGTTGCGCCGTCGAGTCCGGCAAAGACAGCTATCATGCGGACTCCGGTGTGCGCTAAGCGGCGGCGTGGGAGAAGAGCGACCAACTCCGCGAGTGCCGTGTGTGACGGAGCCTTGAACCTGCATGGCAGGTGGGCGCCAAACCCTCACCGGCGGACCGATGAGGGACAGCTCCCGGCTCGAATTTATTGGCTCAAGACATCGTCAGACATCACGAACACCGCAGGGCTGGCCAGGTACGAGAGTAGCATGGGCACGGAACCCGATTCCAGCCGGACAGCCCAGATGGAGAAACAGATGACCAAGACGCGGCGAATCGTTGTCACCGGCGCTGGCGCAGTCACTCCGCTCGGAAACGATGTCCCCACCTTCTGGGACGCGATTCGGGTCGGTGCCTCTGGAGTGGCTCCCATCGCCCGATGGGACGCCTCAGGCTACGAAACGACCTTCGCCGCCGAGGTCCGGGACTACGATCCCGCTCCGACGGTTGGTCGAAAGGAATCCCGCCGGATGGACCGCTACAGCCAGTTCGCGGTCACGGCCGCCTGTGAGGCTGCCGTCAATGCTGGCCTGGTCATCGGTGACGGGGAAGCCGGCCGGGTTGGCGCGATCATCGCGACAGCGGTCGGCGGGCTTGAGACGATCGAGGACGGCATGCAGACACTTCTGGAAAAGGGGCCGTCCAGAATCGGCCCCTTCTTCATTCCGATGATGCTGCCGAACATGGCCTCCGGAAACGTCGCGATCGCAATCGGCGCCGCCGGTCCGAACTACGCGCCGGTCTCCGCCTGCGCCAGCGCCGCCCACGCCATTGGTGAGGCGACCGAAATCATTCGTCGTGGCGACGCGGATGTGATGCTGGCAGGAGGGGCCGAGGCGGCGGTCACGCGGCTTTGCGTCGCCGGGTTTGGGGCGATGGGCGCACTCTCGCGGCGCAACGATGATCCGGCACGGGCCAGCCGACCGTTCGACGCAGAGCGTGACGGCTTTGTGCTGGGGGAGGGCGGCGCGGTCCTCGTTTTGGAGAGCGAGGAGCGGGCGGTTGGTCGGGGAGCGACGATACTCGGTGAAGTCGTCGGGTACGGCATGACGGACGACGCCTACCATCTCGTCCAGCCGGGGCCGGGTGGTGAAGGGGCCGCCCGAGCGATGAGTCTGGCGATGAAGAAGGCTGAACTCAGCGCCTCGCAGATCGACTACGTCAATGCCCACGGAACGTCAACGCCGCTCAACGAGAAGCTGGAGAGCGCAGCGCTGCGGACGGCGTTTGGCGATGCCCTGCGAACGATACCGGTCAGCTCGACCAAATCGATGACCGGTCATCTCCTCGGCGCGGCCGGGGCGATCGAAGCCGTCATCAGCCTGATGGCGATGCGGGACGGGGTGATCCCGCCTACGATCAACTTCGAGCATCCGGACCCGGACTGCGACCTGGATGTCGTGCCAAACGTCTCTCGTCGTGATCAACTCAGGCATGTGATGAGCAACTCACTGGGGTTCGGTGGACATAACGTGTCCCTGATTTTCTCGATATACAGCGAGACACCTGCCGGGTAGGGCGGGTGTCTCGTGGACGAACTTCTTGGTTGTCCAGAGCCTCGGTCGGCCGGGGGCCGTCAGGCGGTCACGCTACTCAAGATACCCCTGGAGCGTGCGACTGTAGCTCGGATGACGCAGCTTCCGGAGCGCTTTCGCCTCGATCTGCCGGATGCGCTCGCGAGTGATCCCGAACTCGCGGCCGACCTCCTCAAGGGTCCGAAACCGACCGTCCTCGAGTCCGAAGCGCAGGAGGATGATCTTGCGTTCGCGGTCGCTCAACTTGTCGAGCGCCTCGCCAATCTGGGCCTTGAGGAGATGCTGAGACGCGAGTTCCATCGGCGTCGGGATCTTGTCGTCCTCGATGAAGTCGCCGAGGAAGGCGTCGCCTTCGGCTCCTACCGGGGCCTCGAGGCTGATCGGGTGGCGGGAGACATCGAGGACCTGGCGAACCTTTTCCTCGGGCAGGTCAAGGGCGCGCGCAAGTTCTTCCTTGCTCGGCTCGCGCTCGAGGATCTGCTGGAGCCGGTGGCTGGTCTTCTTGACCCGGTTGATCGTCTCGCCGACATGGACGGGCAGGCGAATCGTGCGGCTCTGATCCGAGATCGCCCGGGTGATGGCCTGTCGGATCCACCAGGTGGCATAGGTGCTGAACTTGAAGCCGCGCTTGTAGTCGAACTTGTCCGTGGCCTTCATCAGGCCGATGTTCCCCTCCTGAATCAGATCAAGGAACGAGAGCCCCCGGCCGACGTACTTCTTGGCTACTGAGACCACCAGGCGCAGATTCGCCTGAATGAGATGGTCCCGGGCGCGGTCGCCATCCTCTTTGTCGGCCAGCAGTTCGAGTCGCTCGGACTGACGAAGCTCCGTGCTGCAGAGCCGTTGCGCGGAGTCGAGACCACGCTCCATCCGCTTCGAGAGCCAGACTTCCTGCTCCATCGTCAGAAGACTAGTCTCACCGATCTCCTGCAGGTAGAGCCGGACACTGTCGCTGACGCCTACACCGGCGTGGTCTGCTTCGGCCCGTTCTGGCAGGGTCTGCTCGGTCCGTTCGATCAGCGTGCCTGAGGAATCGACGATCCTGCCGATCCCGGTCCGTGTCCGCCGAGCCGGTCGGCGGGCTGGAGCCACCACCGCGGGAGTCGCCGGGACGGCTTCGAGGACATCGATGCCGGCATCGACCAACGAGGTGTAGAACTCGTCGAGTGACTCGATATTCTCCTCGGCGTTAGGGAACGCCGCCATGATGTCGTCTGAAAGAAGGTAGCCCTGATCCTTGCCCTTGGCGAATAGCGTGGTGACCATCGAAGCGTTCTCACCTCACTTTTGGTTGAAACGATCGACTCGCGGGCGTGGAACATGCCGGCCAAAAAGAGGACCGGCACGGTAACGTCCGGACAGCATCGGCCGCTGCGTGCGACTCCGATGGCGGCGGTCTGCGGGAGGGCTCGTCCTTTCAACTGTGGGCTGCTTCACTGAGTTCTACTAGAGTAAAGGAAGGGAGGTGCCGTTTCAAGTAAGTTCGGAGCTTTCGCTGCCGCTTCCCTTCATTTGCTGGCTGATTTCGCTATCCCGCGCCACTTGCGTTCGTACACCAACGTGAATATTCAGATTTCGTCTCCCGCCACTTCTCGTTTGGCCTCGCATACCTCTGGCCTCGCATACCTCCTCCGGAAGGGCCCGCGATCCGGTGGTATAGTCCATCGAAGAAGTGATACGGGCGGAGCACTGGTCAATCGGCGTTCCGATTGACCGGTTCGACGAGATCCGCCGCATCGTTCACCCAGGAGTTGATGTCGATGTCAGGACACTCGAAGTGGTCAACCATCAAGCGTCAGAAGGGTGCCGCCGACGCCAAGCGGGGACAGTTGTTCACCAAGCTGGCCCGCGAGATCACCGTTGCGGCGCGTTCCGGCCTTCCTGACCCCGAGAGTAACCCTCGCCTTCGGCTCGCGGTGCAGCGAGCCAAGTCAGCAAGTATGCCGAAGGACAATATCGATCGAGCGATCGAGCGTGGGTCGGGTGAGACGGGTGGCGAGAACTACGATGAGTTGTTCTATGAGGGCTATGGTCCGGGTGGCACCGCGCTCATGATCTATGCACTGACCGACAACCGGAATCGGACGGTCGGCGAGGTCCGGGCCGTTCTTACCCGGGCCGGTGGAACCCTGGGCGAGTCCGGCAGCGTTGGCTGGATGTTCGATCAGGTCGGCCAGATCATCGTCGAGGCCGACGGGGATCGCGCCGATGAACTTACGATGACAGCGATCGACGCCGGAGCCGCCGACGTCATTGCCATCGAGGGCATCGTTGAAATCTATACCGGGGCTTCTGACCTCCATCGGGTTCAGGAGAGCATCAGCGGGGCCGGCTACGAGATCGAGAACGCCGAACTCATCATGCGGCCCAAGACGCTGGTCGACCTTGAGATCGATGTCGCGACCAAGTTCCTCCGCCTCGTCGACAAGCTCGAGGACCTGGACGACGTCCAGACGGTCTACTACAACCTGGAAGTCAGTGACGACCTGATGGCCGAGGTCGGTTAGGGGATCTCCCGCCCATGCTGACGCTGGGAGTGGACCCCGGTACCGCGCGGCTTGGCTATGGGCTGATTCGATCAGTAGGTCAGGACCGAGAGGCACTGGCGTACGGCGTTCTCGAAACATCCGCTGCCATCCCGATGCCCGAGCGCCTGCTGACCCTTCACTCCGGCCTTCGAGAGGTGATCGAGGAGTTCCTTCCCTCCAGCATGGCAGTCGAACGCCTGTTCTTCGCCCGGAATGTGACCACGGCTATCGCGGTGGGGCAGGCTCGTGGGGTAATCCTGCTCGCCGCAGCCCAGTTCGGGATTCCCGTCTCCGAGTACACACCCGCCGAGATCAAGCAGTCTGTGACGGGCTATGGCAAGGCTGACAAGGGGCAGATGCAGGAGATGGTCCGACTGGTGCTGGGACTCGACCACATCCCGCAACCCGATGACGCCGCCGACGCCCTGGCGGTTGCGCTCTGCCACACCCAGTTTGCTCCCTACGCCGGGCTGGGACAGTCGTGATGACCGCCCATCCAGGCAAACGTCGGCGTCTCGATGAGGAGGTGGTCGCGCGAGGACTCCTCGAGACACGATCTCGCGCTCGCGCCTTCATCATGGCCGGTGATGTTCTCGTGAATGGCCAGAAAGTCGTTCGGGCGGGACAGCCTGTCGCAGCTGGTGACGAGGTGAAGCTGGTTCAGGCGCGGCGGTTCGTGAGCCGTGGCGGGGACAAGCTCGACGGCTCGCTGACGGCGTTCGGCGTCGACCCAAACGGTCTGGTTGCCGCCGACTTCGGTGCGAGTACCGGTGGGTTCACCGACTGCCTGCTCCAACGAGGCGCCGTCCGCGTCTACGCGGTCGACGTGGGGTACGGCCAGCTCGACGAACGGATCCGGCGGGACGAGCGGGTCACCGTGATGGAGCGCACGAACGCCCGCCTGCTAGCTGGTCTGCCGGAACCGATCGATCTCGTGGTGATCGATGTCTCGTTCATTTCCCTCTCGCTGATCTTTCCCGTCGCGGCGACCGTCCTCCGCGAAGGCGGTGTCGCCATCCCCTTGATCAAGCCGCAGTTCGAGGCGGGCCGAAAAGCCGTCGGGAAAAATGGTGTCGTTCGCGACCCGGAAGTGCACCGCCGCGTCCTTGCTGAAGCGATCACGTCCGCCCAGGCGTACGGTTTCGAGGTGCGTGGTCTGATCGCGTCCTCCCTTGTCGGGCCCGCCGGAAATGTGGAGTTTCTCGCCCACCTCGTCCGGACCGACTCTGACGCGACGCGTGACCTTGATGCAGGAGAGTTGATCGAGGCGGCAATGCAAACACTTCCGGTGCGAACGTCACTTGAGGTCGAAGCTGAGGAGACCGACGGGGACAACGAGTCCGTGTCCACTGAGACAACCGATGTCTGAGCGTTTGCCGGTCCGTCCTTTCGACGACGTGCGTCGGGCTCTTGCACCCGGCAATTTCGAGGCTGACGAGGCTGGCCGGCCGTCGATACGTAGCGATTCAGGACGGCGTCTACGCACGGGAACCCCTGAAATCGTCTATGGTGCCGGGAAGACCCCGCGGCAAGTGGTCACCGCGCTGTTGCAACTTGCGCAGACGACCGGCCGGGCCATCGCTTCACGCTGCGACTCGGCGACGCTCGCCGCAGTCGAGGACCTTCAAGGTGAGGAGTGGCTGGTCGATGTTGATCAGTCATCGGGTGTCGCTGTCGTTGCCAGCCGAAGCTCCTCCGCGCCAGCCCCAATTGGGCTGATCGGTATCATCGCGGCCGGGACGTCAGACCTGCCGGTGGCGCGTGAGGCGGAACTCGTCGCCCGGGAGATCGGCTGCGGGACCCGCCTCGTCGTGGACGTCGGTGTGGCCGGGCTGCACCGGTTGGTCAGACCGCTGGAAGACCTCGTCCAAGATGCCGCCGGTGTGCTTGTGGTCGTTGCCGGGATGGACGGCGCGCTCCCCTCGGTAGTCGCGGGCCTGGTCCGGGTGCCGGTGATCGGTGTGCCGACCTCGACCGGCTACGGGTTCGGTGGCGACGGGACAGCCGCATTGATGACGATGATCCAGAGTTGCGCCCCTGGCCTGACAGTCGTGAACATCGACAACGGCGTTGGAGCCGCTATTGCCGCTTCTCGAATCGTCCATGCGTCCCATTGGCCCGGCGACAGGTCGGAGACTCGTTAGAGTGGTGGCTCTCCTTACTCCAACCCGTCCAGAACGCCAGCCGCTGCCTGGCGCGGGGAGAGTTTGCGTGATGCGACGGCGGCCAGGAGTTCGGCGTCGCCATTCGCGATCAGCTTCGACGTTCGTCGCTCGAGGCCCGCTCGAATCTGGGTGGCGATCGCTACCGATGCGCGCGTTCGACGCCGCCGCCAACCCTCGGCATTCTGACCCAGGAACTGAGCGTGGGCAGCAATCGCATCGACGACCTGCGACATGCTGTCTCCGGTGAGGGCCGAAACGGGAACGATGGGCGGACGCCAGGCGACTTGGTCGTCCGCCAGCCCCAGTCCGACCATCGCCTGCAGGTCCCGCCGGAGATCCTGCGCACCGGGCAGATCGGACTTGTTGACCACGAGGATATCGCCGAGCTCGAGGATTCCGGCCTTGAGGGTCTGGATGCTGTCGCCATTTCCCGGCGACTGCACGAGCACTGTCGACTGGGCGAGGGCCGTCACCGCGATATCGCTCTGACCGATCCCGACGGTCTCGATGAAGATCGGATCGAAACCGGCGACGTCGAACAGATCGACCAGGCCCATGGCGGCTGGCGCGAGGCCGCCGGGCAACCCACGGCTGGCCATGCTGCGCACGAAGACGTCCTCGTCGGCATGGTGCCGCATCATTCGGTACCGATCGCCGAGCGTCGCCCCACCCGTTAGTGGGCTGCTCGGGTCGATCGCGATCACCGCGACCCGCGCGCCGCTGAGCCGGTAGGAGCTGACCAGTTGATCGACTAGCGTGCTCTTTCCGGCACCGGGCGGACCAGTTACTCCGATGACATGGCTGTTACCGGCGCGTCGGTAGAGTTCATCGAACAGGTCATCCGTGCCAGCCTGTCCGCGCTCGATGGCTGTGGCCAGCCGGGCGATCAACCGGCGCTCGCCCCCGGCGACCCGACCAATGACCGCGAGGACGCCACGATCATCCATTCGCTGATCAGTCATTCGGGAACGATCTCACGCAGGCGGGGCGCCTTCTCCTGGATGTACGTGACGATATCGCTCAGTCTCGTCCCAGGACCGAAGACCCGGTCTACCCCGAGCGCGAGGACCTCAGCGATATCCTCGTCCGGGATGGTGCCTCCTGCGACGACGAGGATATCGTCCAGACCTCGCGAGTTGAGCTCCGCCATGATCCGGGGGAAGATTGCCAGATGAGCGCCGGAAAGGATGCTGAGCCCGATGACATCCACATCTTCTTCCAGCGCCGCGTTCGCGATCATCTCCGGGCTCTGGAACAGGCCCGTGTAGATGACCTCGAACCCGGCATCCCGAAAGGCCCGGACGAGCACTTTGGCTCCTCGGTCATGCCCATCGAGACCGGGCTTGGCGACGAGAATCCGGATGGGGTATGGCGTATCAGTGGGCGGAGTAGTCATAGAAGCCTTTGCCAGTCTTTCGGCCCAGGTAGCGCGCTGCGACCATCTGGCGCAGCAATGGTGATGGGCGATACCGATCCTCGCCGAGGTCCCGATGAAGCGTTGCCATGATATCAAGGCAGACGTCCAGCCCGATCAGGTCGGCCAGCTGAAGCGGACCCATCGGGTGGTTCGCTCCGAGGCGCATGGTGGCATCGATGTCGTCGCGGTCCGCAACTCCGCTCTCAAGACAGGTGATCGCCTCATTGATCATGGGGATCAAGATCCGGTTCACGACGAAACCAGGCGAGTCGCGAACGACAACGCCGGTTTTTCCGATCGACGTGGCAAGCGTGCGGAGGCGTTCGATCGTGGCATTACTGGTCGCCAGGCCACGGACGATCTCGACCAGGGGGAGAACCGGCACCGGGTTGAAGAAATGCAACCCGGCGATGCGTTCGGGAAACGGCGTTGCCGCCCCGAGTCTGGTGACGGACAACGACGACGTATTGGTCACCAGTAACGCGTGTGGGGCGAGGACCTCAGCAACTGTGCGAAAGATGCCAAGCTTCGTGTCGAGGTCCTCGAAGACCGCCTCGACCACGACTCCCGCTTCGCCCGCCATAGCCATAGCAGTCGATGTCTGCAGGCGGTCAAGGGTCGCTGAGGCATCTGCGGCGTCGAGTTTGTCTCGTTCGACGGACCGCTTCAGACCTGCGGCGATCTGCTTGGATGCTCGCTCGGTGGCCTCCTCGGACAGATCGATCAACGTCACGTGGTATCCGGAGGCCGCGAACACCTGGGCGATCCCCTGACCCATCGTACCGGCCCCAATGACCGCGATCCGCTGGCCGCTCGATGCATCCATCATCCTGGCTCGGCCCCGTCATTGAGACCTTTGTCGCTGCCCACGGTCGCTTTCATGTTGACCTTGTTCATCGCTGAGGCGATCCCCTCCCGAACCCAAAGTTCCACCGTGTCGGCTGCCGATGTCAGCAGGAACGGAAGCTCCGCCTCTTGCTCGGCCGTGAATCGTCCAAGGACGTGCGTGTAGGCGGTGTTGCTGCCGCGTCCAATCCCGATCTTGAGGCGCGAGACCTCGTTCGTGCCAAGCAGCTGGATGATCGAGACCAGGCCATTATGACCGCCGGCGGAGCCGCGGGCGCGAAGCCGCAGCGTGGCAAAGGGGAGATCGAGGTCGTCCTGCAGAATCAGCACGTCCTCGATGTCCAGGTGATACCAGCGAAGCGCCTCCGAGACGGACTGGCCGCTCAGGTTCATGAACGTCAACGGTTTGAGGAGGATGACCTTTTCGCTACCGATCATCCCCTCGGCGACGAGTCCCTTGAACCGGGCCCGAAATCCGGGCTCGCCAAAGCGGCGATGGAGCTCATCGATGACCATGAAGCCGATATTGTGACGGGTCCGGTCGTATTCCCGGCCCGGGTTGCCCAGACCGACGATCAGTTTCATCAGGTTCCTCGCCTGTTCCTGGCCCTGGTCGTACCGTCGCACCCCAGAGCCGATGCTATACTTCCGGCGATTCTGCCACAGGCCAGAGCCTCCGCGACGGTCACGATCTTCCGGCATGGCGGTCGGCACGGCCGCTGCCAGAGCGAGGTTCCAGATGCCAATCCCCGGCGTAGGCTTTCAGGAAGTCGTCATCATTCTTATCGCTGCCCTGATGATCTTCGGTCCGGCCAAGCTCCCCGAGTTGATGGGTCAGGCCGGGAAGGCATTGCGCGACTTTCGGAAGATGACCGGCAATCTCCAGGGAGAGTTCGAGAAGAACCTTAATGACGCTGCCGGCACCGATGTTCGAAAGACGCTGAGCAGCGAGATTGCCAACCTCAAGGGTGAGGTTTCCAGCGCGACGGCCAGTATCAACGGGAAGCCGGCGGCCAAGACGACCGCCCGGCCCGCTACCACAGTGGCGAAGCCCGCCGCTGTCGGCGCTGCCAAGACCACGACGACAACGGCGGCGAAGAAGGCCGGTACCGTGGCCTCGAGTGTTGGCAGCGGCGCGGCGAAGCTTCCTGGAGCCACCGCCGTCGTGGAGCCGGCGCTCACGGACGAGATCGAGTTCGTGCCGGTTCGAACCACGAGCCGGCGTGGAGCGACGACCGCCGCGGCCAGACCCACAGCCGCAGCCAGCGCCCCGGTTACCACGACTCCGGCTCGACCGCGACCAGTCGCGGCAGCTCCAGCGGCTGGCGGTGGAGGCGACGCGACCGACCCCTTCGCGCGCGCTCGCTCGCGTCGCCAGACGGCTGGCTATCAGCGCTAAGGTGAAGAGCAATGCCTCACGAGGCGCAATCGGGAAAACGATGAACTGGGTCCGACTCACTGCGGTTGTTGCGACTTCAACAGTGTCGCGGGTCCAGTGGTGACATTGGCCACGCCGACGTTCCAGTTCGAGCTTGCCAAGACTGATCCTGTTAGTTCGGCACGCCGCGGACGAATTACGACCACCCGCGGGACGATCGAAACACCCGCGTTCATGCCGGTCGGAACGCAGGCTGCCGTCAAGACGCTCAGCCCGGACGAGGTCGCATCGACCGGTGCTGAGATCATCCTTGCTAATACTTACCATCTTATGCTTCGGCCCGGCCCGGATCTGATCGTGGAAGCTGGCGGGGTCCAGCGATTCATGGCCTGGGACCGTCCGATGTTGACGGACAGCGGCGGCTTCCAGGTCTTCAGTCTGGCCAGTAACGCCGCCGTCAGTGAGGCCGGCGTCACATTCCGGGCGCACACCGACGGCAGCCGTCAGACCATGACTCCGGAGAGCGTCGTCGACCTTCAGCTCGCTTTTCGCTCCGACATCATGATGCCGCTGGATCATCTGCTCGGCCTTCCCGCTGCCGAGAGTGACCTTCGGTCGGCCGCCGATCGGACGCATCGCTGGCTGAATCGGGCGATCGCTCATCATGGCGAGCGAAACGGGCTGGCTAGCGGTTCGGCGCTGTTTGGAATCTGCCAGGGCGGAACCAACCTGGCGCTCCGGCGAGACAGTGCCCAGTTCGTTGCCACAAGTGACGTTTCCGGCTGCGCGATCGGTGGTCTCAGTGTCGGGGAGAGCAAAGACGCGATGGCGGAGTCGATCGAGATCGTGACACCGCTGCTTCCGTTGGCCAAGCCGCGCTACCTGATGGGCGTCGGTTCCCCGGAGGACCTTTGGAACGGAGTTGCCCGGGGAGTCGACCTGTTCGACTGCGTGCTCCCAACGAGGCTCGCCCGGAATGCCGCGCTGTTCACGCCCGACGGTCGGCTCAACCTTCGCTCCGCCCGCTATCGTCATGAGCATCGGTCGCTGGACCCGACCTGCGATTGTCCGCTTTGCACCCGGTTCACGATGGCTTACCTTCACCATCTGTTCCGGGCTGGTGAGATCCTCGCGCTGCGTCTGGCCTCCGCCCACAATCTTCGATTCCTGGCCCGACAGATGGAGACCATGCGCCTGGCGATCGAATCGGGGCTCTTCACCGCGGCCAAGGCGGCGTTTGACGGACGCTACCGTCCGGTCGGTTTCGTCGCTCCAGCTGACTGTTGACGAGCCGAACGTGCCTGTGCGGCTGGACGGGCACCGCTAATGAAAGCCTGAGTCGGAACGGAGAATCGCTGATGGCTGAAGGAGCTGCTAATCCGCTGGAAAATGCCAGGGCCGTGGGTATCTACGTGCCGGAGTACGACTCCGAACGAGTTGGCCTCGTCTCGACGGGGATCGATGTGATCGAGATAGCTCGAATCCAGCGCACCCTCGACGACTTCGGTGAGCGCTTCCTGAACCGGGTCTATACCAAGTACGAGCGGGAGCGATATCGGGATCGCGTGCCAGAGCTTGCCGCCCGGTTCGCGGCAAAGGAAGCGACGTCCAAGGCCTTGGGAACAGGGATTCGGGGCATACGGTGGCGAGAGATGGAAGTCGTCAGCAACCGGCGGGGAAAGCCGATCCTGGTCCTCCATGGCCAGGCAGCGGAGCGGGCAGCACATCTCGGCTTGCATTCGTTCGACATATCCCTGACCCACTCAAAGACTGAAGCGATAGCGTTCGTGGTGGCACTTCGCCGACCATCTGTTCCATAGTCGTCCTAGAACGAAGGAGCCTTCGGCGTACTTGCAGGGACGAATTACGAATATCAGTTGAGAGGATCGGCATGGCCGTCAAAAGCGAGACGTTCGACACGAAGATGGCCCACGCCGTTCTACCCAGACGAGACGAGGGTGCCCACAAGTGGGGCGTCGGTGGCGTGTTCTTCATTGCTGGTGCCCCGCAGTACGCTGGGGCCGTTGCGTTGAGTGCGCGCGCCGCTGGCCGTAGTGGCGCCGGCATCGTCACGCTTGCCCTGCCACGTCAACTGATGAGCACGATTCAGACGATCGTCCCGGAAGCGACGATGCTACCGCTGGCTGACACCGAGAGCGTTGCTGGTGCCCGACGGGCGATCGAATCGATGACGGAGCGGGCCGAGCATAGCAAGGCTTACGTGATCGGTCCGGGGCTCGGAGACGACGACAGTGTCAAAACCCTCCTCGCGGCGATCTTCGGCGTGTCCATTCATGGGTCTGCGTCCTCGCCGGCGCTCGGTTTCGCGGTTCGGCAGCCGGAGGGGTCCACAGCTCGGACCGCTGACCCGTCCGCAGTCGAATTGCCGGACCGTCCCATGGTGCTCGACGCCGACGGGCTGAATTGGCTGGCGGAGCAGGATGACTGGCCCTCGCTTCTAAAGGGTCGGACCGTCGTCCTGACCCCGCACCCTGGTGAGCTTTCGCGTCTGATGGGAACGCCTGTCGAAGATTTGATCAAGGATCCGGTCGCCTCCGCAGTCGCCGCCGCGACAAAGGCCGGTCAGGTCGTCGTGTTCAAGTACGGGCACACGGTGGTAAGCGATGGCTCGCGGACGCTAGTGGCTGAACTGGCCCCGACGGTGCTCGCCACGGCGGGGACTGGCGACGTGCTGGCAGGTTCGATAGGAGCCTTCCTCGCTCAGGGGCTCTCGCCGCTGGACGCCGCTGCGCTGGCCGTTCATGTCGGCGGTCGGGCCGCGACGCTGCGGGCTGAGCGGTTTGGCGACCTCGGGGTCGTCGCGAGCGATCTGCCCGATGCGATCGCCGAAATCCTGGCTGAGCTGGGACGGAAGTAGGGGATGGAGATCCAGACACCACCACAGGGCGACCCACGGGTGACCGAGTTCATGGTCGCTGATCCGCCAACCCTTAGCCCAACCGACTCGGTGATGGCGGCTGCCCGGATGCTGATCGACTCCGGTCTGCCCGGTCTCCCTGTGCTCGAGGACAGTCGTCTCGTCGGGCTCCTGACCGAGACCAATCTGATCAGCCAGGAAGCGGAGGTCGAGACGCCTTCATCGCTCGGAATCCTCGACGCCCTGTTCTCCTTCGATATCGGGCGCCACTTCGATGATGAGATGCGTGCGGTGCTGGCCACGACCGTCGAAGGTCTGATGACCACCCGCGTCACGACCGTCCTTCCGGAAGCGACGCTGACCCAGGTCGCCACCGTAATGGCGGACCGACACATCAATCCGGTTCCCGTCGTCGACCGGGATGGCCGCCTGATCGGGATCGTGTCACGACGCGATGTCGTCCGCATGGTGGCGGCGCTGGACGAGCGAACGGAGTAGATCCATGGTGACCTCGTCCGGGTCACGAGTCGCATCCAAGTCAGCCTGGTGGCCGACCACTGGCCGTCCGACCCACGCCGTCATCGATCTTGACGCGATCCACGACAACGTGCGGGCGGTTCGACACGCAGTCGCTCCGGCGGCGGTGATCGCGGTCGTCAAAGCCAATGCCTACGGTCATGGAGCCGTGATGGTCGCCGAGGCCGCTGTTGAGGCCGGGGCAACGATGCTGGCCGTCTCCACGGTCGATGAGGGGATCGAGCTACGGGATGGAGGGATCACCGCCGACATCCTGGTGATGGCACCAGCCGGCGCCACGGAGTACGAGGATGCGTTCCGGCACCGGTTGACGATCTCGATCGCCGAGCCGGCTCAGGTCGACCTGGCGGCGGCGGCGGCCCAAACCCTCCAGACAATCGGGCTTCTGCAGATCAAGGTCGACACGGGGATGCGGAGGTACGGCGCCGAACCTGGCGACGTGCTTGGCCTGGCCCGCCGGATCAACGATCGGGACGCGCTGTGTCTCACCGGAATCTACACCCACTTCGCGGACTCCGACGGACCGAACCTCTCGTTCGCCGAAGATCAGCTATCCCGGTTTCAGTCGTCAGTGGCGGACCTCGAGGTGGCGGGAATAGAACCAGGTCTTGTGCACTGTGCTAACACGGCGGCGATTCACCGTATTTCCTCGTCCGGCGAGCGCGCCGTTCGACTCGGAATCGGCCTGTGTGGTCTCCGACCGGACGACACCGTCCCCCTGCTGCCAGGGATGCGGCAGGCACTGACACTCAGGACGAGGGTGGCGCAGGTGCGGAAGATTGGCCCTGGGGACACCGTGAGCTACGGCCGCACCTACGCGGCAGCGAGATCGGAGACCGTGGCACTCCTCCCGATCGGCTATGCCGACGGCCTAAGGCGCGCCGTATCCAGCGTGGGGTGGGTGTCAGTCAATGGGGCCCGAGCTCCCATCCGGGGCCGGGTCTGTATGGATCAGGTGGTGGTCGGAGATTGCGACGACAGCGTCCGGGTAGGTGATCCAGTCGTCGTCTTGGGCGACGGTTCCGACCTTGCTCCTACGATGAGTGACGTTGCCTCTCAGGTTTCGACCATCGCGTACGAGATTGCCACGGGAATCGCTCAACGGGTTCCCCGGTGGTATCTCCGAGACGGCCAGCCAGTCGCCATGCTCCGGAGTTCTCGCCTAATACGCCTCTAGCCACCTCAAGTCGTCCCGACTGGGATGGGACTACCTTGTTCGGCAAGACATAAAGGCACCGGTCAGACGAAAAAGCCAACGAGGGCCAGGACGACTCACGTAGCGTCCCGGCCCTCGTTGGTTCGACGGGCGTTACGAAGCGCCCAGCTCGCTCTCGACCCGTTTCCGGTTATCGATGTCGCGCCGGACGACGAACGTCCGTCCGCTCATCTCGTCCCGGACGTAATTAAGGGAGCGCTCGTCCATCCAGCGGTAGATGGTCGGACGAGTGACTCCAAGGGCCTGAGCGGCGTTGCCAATACTGATCAACTCGCTTGGCTCGTAGGCCCGATACTTCGCCTGCGCCAGGATCCGCCCGAGGTCGGAGTCCCAGAACGAGCGCGGTACCGAGTAGTCCTCGGCGGCGATTGGCCAGAACAGCAACTGGAGGACCGACTCGATTGCCTCGAGGACGTCTTCCTTCTCCTCGCGGACCTTGCCATGGGCCATGAGGGAAAGGCGGACGAGATCACGACCGAACTGACCATCGCGGAGGTCTTCCATGGCGATCTTCTGGAAGGATTCCGGTGAGAGTTGCATTGCCAGACGGTGGTACTGGCTATAGACCAGCTGCAACGCCTGGTCAATGACCTCCCGGTCGTCGCGAACCTCGGCTTCCACGGCCGGCCCTCCTCTAGGACGCCTGCGAGTCATCGTGTCGAAGGTTGCGGGGATGCGGGGTGGCAGGCAGCAACATCGAGAATCCGGCGTAAGTACCCGTACGAACGGATTGTACGGGCCGTGTCGATAGACTGTCAATTGTTTGCGCAAATTATCAATAGTTCATCAATATGCGCGGTCGTGGGTCTCTGTCAGGAGGCAGGGGGCTTTTCGACAGGGTTAGGGCCAGGTGGTCGATCAGGAGCCGGTCACTATCGCGCGGAGCGCGAGAGCGGCGATGAATAAGGCAGTGGTACTGCAGAGCAAAAGGCCCTGACGCGGAAATCGATCTCGAACGAAGGTGTACGCAAACGGCAGCAACAGCACGATGACCGTCCCGTAGACATAGTGCAGGGACGCGAGCGGGCGGCCGCCCTGAAACACGAGGATCAGGCCGATGATCGTCTGGGCCATTAGCAAGCCCTGGCCAATGACGAAGGAGCCGCCGAGGCTACCCCCAAGTTCGCCGCCCCGGAAGTATGAGAAGAATCCCCACACGCCGATGACCGCCATGAAGAAGATGATGGCGTTCGACAACCGGTCGTGAATCAGGATGAGCGTGTCCACCGACGTCCTCCGGGACGGCATCTGCGAAATTTCGCCTTTCGGCGCCAGAGCCACTGATCCAAAGTATAGAGTTCCCGGTCAGCCCTGAATGCGAGGGTACTGGGCGGCCGTACGGATCTGACGCATCCGTACATGATTGCTCATCCGCCCGGATGGACCCGCAGAGATCGTCAGGTGAGCAAGGGGGCCTGGACCGCTGGCCGCTGCTCAGGATCAGACGACCAGCTGGGGCTGGCCTTTCCCCGGTTGAGGGCAATCACCGGAGCAATCCGTCCTACGCCTGCGAGTGCGGCGACCGTGGCCTGGACCGCGAGCAATGGCCGGTTGTTGGTATCGGACAGGTGGCCCAGCCAGATCGTTGGAATGCTCCGGCGATCCCTCATTGCCCGGGCTACGGCGTTAGCGGCGACCAGGTTGGACAGGTGGCCCAGCGGGGAAGCGACCCGGCGCTTCAGATGCGGCGGGTACGGCCCGCGTCGGAGCAGATCCTCGTCGTGATTCGACTCGAGGATGATCAGGTCGGCAGACATCAGCCACGGCAAATAGTCGTCCTCGAACTGACCAAGATCAGTCAGGAGGAGGACTCGGGCATTGGCGTGCTCGATCGCGTAGGCAACTGGTTCACGGGCGTCGTGGGAAACCGAGAGCGCCGTGAGGGTCAGGTCGCCGACGGCAATGGAGTCGGTTCCCCGAAGTGTGGACTGCCTGGCGAAGGTTTGTTCGATCTTCGAGACGGTGCCGGCGGTCGAGATCAGTGGCACCTGGGCGCGGCTGATGGGACCAAGTCCGCGGATGTGATCGGAATGCTCATGGGTAATCGCGACCGCATCGAGGCAATCTGGAGCCGTGCCATACTGCCGAAGTGAAGCTACGAGTGAACGGGGGCCGATACCAGCATCGATCAGCACCTGGGTAGTCTCACTCTGGATCAGGGTCGCGTTACCGGAGCTTCCGCTGGCGAGGCTGGTGACACGTAACGGCATCGATTTCTTTCCGGAATTCGCGGGGTAGCTACCTTCGGCATCCCTGCCGGGTCGCTACGCGGACACCCGGGAAGCGTAGCAGAATGTCCTGGGCCAGCCAGGCAGATCTGAGCAGCCTTGTGGGACGATGACAGGTCCTGCGTCGAGCTGCCTGGTCTGCGCACCGATTTTCCCGGGACGAACGTCCAAGCGGGTCGCATTCAACGATAGAGGAACCTTGTGGTAGACCGAATCAGCGACTTTTCAGGACGACCAGCTGGCACAGGGGGGGGCAGTTCCGGTGGTTCTGGTCTCCCGCGTCTGTCGGCCTCCACTCGCCGAATGATCATCGCGGCCGTCATCATCATCGTCACGCTCATCGTCGTCTCCTCAACGGCGCCGCTGTGGGTGGACTGGTGGTGGTTCGGCAGCACCGGGTATCGCGAGATCCTGACGACACGACTGATCGCCTCGACCATCCTCTTCGTTGTCGGCTTCCTGATCGCCGTTCTGTTCGTCGGCGCGAATCTTGTCCTGGCCCTTCGCCGGACCCGTGGGACCCGACCGACCGGGTCGCTCTCAATCCTGACCGGCCGGCTCCTGCTGGCGGTCCTCGCCGCCTTTACAATCATCGTTGCGTTTGGCGTCGGGTCGGCCGTCTCCTCGAACTGGGAACAGTGGCTGTTCGCGCTCAACAGGCAGAGTTTCGGCGTGGCCGACCCCGCTTACGGGCTGGACGTCGGCTTCTACTTCTTCATCCTGCCCGTCCTGCTGCGCGTCCTCGGGACGGTCACGTCACTGGTCATCCTCAGTGGTCTGGCCGTCTCCGGCATCTACCTGCTTCGCACCCCAATGACCGTCCAGTCATTCCGGATTCCGGACCGGATGCGCTCCCATGTCCTCGTGCTTGGCGCCATTCTGCTCGTGCTGATCGGCATCCGGTACTGGGTCAACAATTACCTGCTCGTCTACTCCAACCGTGGACCCGTCACCGGCGTCACCTATACCGACGAGACGATCCAGCAGTTCGCCAACTACGCACTCGTCGCGATCAGTATCGGCGCGGCGATTGCGCTTCTGGTCAGCATCCGGCGCTTCCAGCTTCGCCTGCTCGTCATCATCGGCGCGGTCTGGATCGGCGCTCAACTCGTTCTCGGAACCATCGTCCCGTCGATCGTCCAGCGCACCTTCGTCGAGCCGAGCCAGCTCCGTCGCGAGACGCCGTACATCGCCGACAACATCGAGATGACGCGGACCTCGTTTGGTCTCGATCAGGTCCAGCCCGCTGATCTGGCGGGAACCGGCATTCCGACGCAGGCCGATTTCGACTCCAACGCGGAGACGATCGATAACGTCCGCCTCTGGGACTATCGTTCCGCAACCGTCGCCTTCCAGCAGCTCCAGGCGATTGAGCGCTTCTACGTCTTCAATGATGCGGACGTCGATCGCTACATGATCGATGGGCAGGAGCAACAGGTCCTCGTGGCGCCCAGAGAGCTCGATGTCAGCGGGCTGCCGGACAACGCCCAGTCCTGGACCAACCTCCACCTGCGCTACACCCACGGCTACGGTGTCGTCCTCAGCCCGGTGGCCGGGGCGACCAACAGCGGTCAGCCGGAGTTCACCATTGCTGGCCTCTCGAACCTCGAGAACGCGGCGGTCCCAATCACGCAGCCGCAGATCTATTTCGGTGGAAGTGGTCTAACCTACGGAGTCGTCAACACCAACGTCGCTGAATACACCGAGGGCAGCCAGATCGCGGAGCCGTACAGCCGGGCCGCATCGGGTGCGATCCAGCTGGACGACACCTTTACCCGGGTGATGTCGTGGCTGGCGTTGGGCGATCGGAACCTCGCGATCAGTGGCGAGATCACCGCCGACTCGCAGCTCCTGATCTACCGCGATATCCAGGACCGGGTGGAGAAGGTAGCGCCCTTCCTCACCTACGATGACGACCCGTACATGGTGATTGCCGACGGCCAGCTCGTCTGGGTCATCGACGCCTACACCATGTCCGATCTCTGGCCCGGAGCGAACAGCACCGGCACGATCAACTACATGCGAAACAGCGTCAAGGTCACGGTCAATGCCTACGACGGCACGATGAACTTCTACCGCACGAACACGCCCGATCCCGTCGCTGACGCCTATGGCGAGATCTACGACGACCTGTTCCAGCCCATTGCCACAGCTCCCCCGGCGGTTGCTGAGCACTTCCGCTACCCGGAGCTGCTGTTCGAGGCCCAGAGCAACATTCTCAACCGGTACCATACGACTGACCCGGGCACGTTTTACGACGGCAACGACCAGTGGGCGATCCCACCCGGTGGCGCGACCGGCGACGCTCCGCTCGAGCCGTACTTCGTGACCCTCGCGTACCCTGGTGAAGCGGACGCCGACTTCACCCTCGTTCGTCCGTTCGTGCCTGGAGCGCGACTGGCGCGGCAGAACATGGCCGCGTGGCTCGGAGGCCGGACCGACGCCCAGGGAAACAACCTCCTGACGCTTTACCGGTTCCCACGGGACAATGCGCCCCTGGGTCCGCAGCAAATCGAAGCGAGCATCGATCAGAACCCGACGATTGCCCAGGAACTGACGCTGCTCGGGCAGGGTGGGTCGCAGATCATTCGAGGCAACCTGCTCGTCATTCCGATCAATGACACGATCCTCTACGTTCAGCCCCTGTACATTCAGGCAGTCAACTCACCGGGCGCCTTCCCGCAGCTTGGCCGGGTGATCGTCGCCGGCGGTGGAGCAGTGGTCATGCTGCCCACCTACGCGGAGGCGCTGGCGGCCTTGCTTGCGGGCCAGGGCGACCAGATCCCGATCGATCCGGCGACGGGAACCATCCGGGAGCTGCCTGCCGGCGGGGCAACGCCGACAGCACCCGGTCCGTCCCTCACGCCGGAGCAGCAGACACTGGCCGGTGAGGCTCTCGCCGCCTACGAACGGGCCCAGGCGGCTCTCGCTCAGGGCGACTGGGCAACCTATGGCCAGGAGCAGGCGCGCGTCGAGGAGATCCTTGGTCAGCTCAGCGGCACGCCGGTCGCCGAGCCAACGGCTGCTCCGGTTCCTGGAACGTAGCGATCGCGTGACCCACGTTCGAACGTGAGACGCCGACCGGATCATCCGGTCGGCGTCTCGCCTTGTCCATCATCACACTCGCGGGTCACCTGGACCGTTCGAACGGCGCGGGTCTACCGGATCAGGGAGCGAAGATGGCCCGACCAACCCGGATCGAGGTCGATCCCTCTTCGATCGCAACCTCGAAGTCATTGGTCATGCCCATCGAGAGCGTATCGAGCCGCGCTTCAGGGTATCTGCCGACAAGGTCGTCGCGCAGCTCCCGCAGGGCAGTGAACGTCGGTCGTGCGTCTTCCTTCAAGGGAACGAGCGGGGCGATCGTCATCAGACCACGCAGTTCAAGGGTTGGGGAGGCCAGGATTGCCTCCACCAGTCCTGGAGACTCTTCCGGGGAGCAGCCTGATTTCTGCTCCTCACCGGCCACGTTGACCTGAAGCAGGACCGGCAGACGGATCCCCGCCACGAGTTGGTCCTGCTCAGCCAGCTTCCGTGCTTCGGTTTCCAATGTCTCGATGAGGTTGAGGCGATCGACCGATTCGATCTCGTGGGCGATCTTTGCCGCCGCCCGAGCCTTGTTCGTCTGCAACTGACCGATCAGATGCAGGCGCGGCGAATCACCGGCCGCGTGAAGGATATTGAACTTCCGGGTCGCATCCTGCACCCGGTTCTCGCCGAAGTGGCTCAGACCGAGGCGGATCGTCTCGGCAATGACGGTCTCATCGACCGTCTTGCTGACGGCAACCAGCCGTACCGACGCGGCATCCCGCCCCACGCGACGACAGGCGTCGTCGATTCGTTCATGGATTGACGCAATCCGGTCTTCCAGATTCGACATGTCTCGAAGCATCCCTGGTAATGTCGAATCCAATACCCGTCATTCCGTGCCCGAACCATTTGCCGCCAGCCACCAAGCGGTCACCGAATGGCGATGAACGCGCCAAAGCGACCAGTTGATGGTCCCTGCGCCCGGTGTGAGAACCAGTCGGCACTCGATTCCCAGGTGCAGATTCCGCTGCGCTCGATGCTGACGGTCAGTACGCCAGCGGCGATCAGCCGGGACTCGTTGGCGATCACTGCATCGAACTGCCATCGGTCGCCTCGGCCATGCCACGCGGCCGCGGGACCAGCATCCGGGATCGCCCGCCAGGCCGCGACGACCTCCGGGCCGACCTCGTAGCGGTCTCCGGAGATCGCGGGACCGAGAAACGCAAGCAGGTCCGCGGGTCGGCTTCCGTACCGGTCAGCCATCGCCCGAACCGTCTCACCGGCGATATCGGCGACGGTGCCCCGCCATCCGGCGTGGGTGACCGCGACCACGCGTCGCACCGGGTCGGCCAGGAGAATTGGCAGGCAATCGGCGTGGTGCGAGAACAGGACCAGACCCGTTGTGTCCGTCATTGTTGCGTCCGCTAACCCAATGATCGGTGATCCGGGTTCGGCGCCGCGACCCCGATCCGCTGCCTCGACGGGCAGGACCGTGTTGCCGTGGACTTGCCCGGTCGTGACGATCGCCAACGGATCGAGGCCGAGCGGTTCCAACCAGTGCTGGCGCATGGACCAGGCATCATCTTTGTCCCGTCCGCCGCTGTAGCTGACGTTGCCGTCGGCGAGGCCCATTCCCTCGGCTCGGCGGGTGAATCCGTAGCTCAGCCATCCCTGAGCGGCCAGGAGCCGGGACGTGACGACCGGAAGCGTCATTTCGCGCTCGGATCTGAGGATCGTCATCACTGTCCTTCGCGGCGTCGCGCCTCATCGAGGATGATCAGGTCGACGACCTGCTCGACTGGCGCGTGGTCATCGGTGAACACCTCACCCCCCGGATCGATCACCCGAACGTTGCCTTCCTCGATCGCAATGCTTGCGGTGATCTGAAGTGAGCTACCGGCAGAGAGCCCGGCGGTTGAGGTCACCATACTGGCAATCCCGTCCGGGGACATCGAACCTACAAGAAGCGTGTTGTCATAGCGGGCGGTATCGATCGCATAGACATACGGGAAGACGTCATTCATGGTCGAGGCGATCGCGTCTACCAGGCGATAGTCGGTGTCCGTCCGGCCCACGTTGATGGCCGTGACGCCGCCGGGCGTGAGGTGGTCAGCGATCTCCCCGAAGAACTCGGTCGTGGTGAGCTGGAAGGGGATATACGGCTGATGGTAGGCATCGACGCCGATCAGGTCGTACGTCTGATCGTTCGTCCGCAGGTAGTAGCGGCCATCCTCGATATGGACATTCAGACCCGGTGCCTCCTCGCTCATGTGGAAGTACTCGTCTCCCACCCGGGCGATCTCGGCGTCGATCTCCACACCATCGATCGGGATGGGTCCGTACGCCGCCGTCAGCTGCCGCGCGATTGTTCCGCCCGCCAGCCCGATCAACATCGCGTTCTCCACCTCCGGCGGGCCGCCGTTGCCGTTCAGGAGTGGAGCGACCATGAAGTAATCCCACGGGCCCCCAGTCAGCAGCTGATTCGGGTTGTAGACCGAATGAACGGCGTGGCCCTCATTCAGGATCAGGGATACCGTCCCATCCGCCTGCACGACCTGAATGTAGTTGAACTCAGATTCCGTCTCGTAGAGCAGCGTCCCGAACTCGGCGGCCCGGACGCCGCGAGATTCGCCGAACGTCGCCAGGAGGAGCATGACGATTCCAACGATTGTCACCACCGTCGCGGGGCGGAACTGACGAAGGGCGATCAACCCCACGAGGGCGGGAATGAGCAGCAGCAGAGCCAGCACGACGAACGTCCGGGCAGTACCCAGTGTCGGGATCAGGAGCAGGACGGGGAGGAACGAGCCGGCGATCGACCCAAGGGTCGAGATCGCATAGAGGTTCCCGGCCGTTTTGCCGGCCCGGGCGAGGTCGTTCACCAGCAGTCGAATCGCGTACGGTGAGACGAAGCCGAGCAGGGTGATCGGTACTCCGATGATCACCAGCGTGCCGAAGAGCGACCCGTAGAAGGCGCCGACCGCGACATCGTCAAAGGCGGCCAACGATATGTCGAGAACGGGCCGGGCCAGCAGAGGGATGATCCCGGCGAAACCCGCCGCGACTCCCACGATCAGGAACAGGAGAGTTGCGGAGGGCCGGCGGTCGGCGACTTTGCCACCCAGCCAGTAGCCAAGTGACAGGAACGCCAGCGTCAGCCCGATGATGTTGGCCCACACCAGGGTCGAGTCACCGAAATAGGGAGCGACCAGGCGCGAGGCGGTGATCTCGATTCCGATGCTGCTGACGCCACCGAGGAAGACCGTGGCGAGGACGGTTCGACGTAACAACGGTGCCGTTGATGCAAGCGGCAGGACCGCCTGTGGACTAGCTATGTCGGCAGCGACCATCGTTCTCCACAATCATTCTGATTCAGGTCGACGTCGGGCTCAAAGCGTGGAAGCCATCGCGATGGTGTGTCCTGCGCTTGGACGTCTCGTCAGTATACGAGCGTCGCGTGACGCGTCCCGCCCGATAGCCGAGCCGTTCGGGCAGCGCTGAGTCATCCGTGAGGAGCATCTGCCCCGCATCGGCCGGCCCAGTGTTCGTTGCCATCAACCTGATGGATGTGGCGCACTGTTGCTGCTTCCTTCGCTAACAAAGTCCGCATTGCGGGATGATTCAGCGAGATCTCCCGTGGCATCCCAGCTCCATCGCTCCCACCCCGGTTCTCCACGCTCTTATTGGCTCTTCGCATAAGTGAGGTTATACGCAATCGATCCATGTGAACCGATCGGTCAGTCCTCGACTGGCCGGACGAGCGGCTCCCGAACGTCCGGAGCCCCGACCTCACCCAATGACCCTTCCGGGGAGAGGCGACCGGAACTAATGAGAACCGAGCCAGGTATTGGCCGGCCTCCGGGCTCCTGAACGGTGACGAGCTCGAGTGAGCCATTGCCAGTGGCGACGATGAGGCGACCTGGGACATCGAGAACACTTCCCAGTGCGTCCATCGGGTTGCGGTCAATGTCGTCAAGCAGCGATACCTGATGGACTTGAAGAATCCGCGACCCGCCCTCGCTGGTCGCAAGCGTCGTCCAGGTTCTCGGCCAGGGCCACATCGCGCGGACCTGCGCTTCAAGCTCTGCCGCCGGCCGTGACCAGTCCAGCCAGCCGTCCGCCTTCGTCATTGGTCGGGTCAGGGTCGCCTCGTTTGGCTGTGGCAAAGCCTTGATCTGGCCATCGACCCAGTCGGGAATCAGGGATGTGGCGAGATCAGCTCCAACGGTGGCTAGTCGGGCCGTCAGGCTCTCAGTGGTGTCGGACCTTAGTATGTCGATCGCGTTCATGCTGAGGATCGGACCTGTGTCCAGACCGGTCTCCATCTGCATCAGCGTTACGCCCGTAACCGCTTCCCGTCCGGCAATCGCGGCGCTGATCGGGCTGGCGCCACGGTAGGCCGGCAGGAGCGAGGCGTGCAGGTTCAGGCAGCCGAAGCTGGGGATCGCGAGGGTTCTGGGGCCGAAGATGACGCCGTACGCCGCCACAACGAAGACGTCGGCGCCGGCGTCGACGAGCGGCTGCCGGGTGGCCTCAGTGCGGAGTCGGTCAGGTTGATAGACCGGGAGATCGAGCTCCAGAGCGGCCGACTTCACCGCCGACGTCGCCAGCCGGCGCCCCCGTCCCGCCGGGCGATCAGGCTGCGTCACGACGAAGACGACATCGAACCGGTCGTCGTCATGGAGCGCCCGGAGGGCCGGAACGGCGAAGGCTGGCGTGCCGAAGTAGACGACCCTGATTGGTTCCTGTCTGGTCACTTCGCTCACCACTTGCCTCAGCCTGTTGCCGATCGTCTCGACCCGCATGGGGTCGACGGGTAGAATGCCGCCCGTGAGAGACCATTCCAGGACGCGGCTGCAAAGAATCATTCGGTCCGGCGACCCCATGCGGGTCGCGCTCTTCGGCATCATCCTCGCCGCCTTCGCCGTCCGGCTGATCGGTCTCAACTGGGACGACGGGCAGCTCCTGCATCCCGATGAGTATCACGTCACTGAGGTCACCGTCGACCGCGTGCAGTTGCCGCTGCCGCCCGACTGGTCCAACCTCGCTGATCCGGCGGTGAGCACGCTCAACCCTCGCTCGGATGGAAGCGATGGCAACCATCGCAGCTTCGCCTACGGCTCACTCCCACTCTATGCGACTGATCTCGTCGCGGAGGGCCTCAACCGGGCCGCAAGTCTCCCGGTGCTCTCGACCGTCATCGCCGGACCGCCGGGCCAGGACTGGCACAGCCTCGACCAACTCTTCAAGGTCGGTCGGCTGATCAACATGATGCTCGACACCATGGGCGTGGCGATGGTGTTCGCCATCGCCCGGATGGTCGGCGGCAGGGCGGCAGGAATCGGCGCGGCCGCGATCTACGCTTTCGCGCCCGTCGTGATCCAGCTCGCCCACTTCTACACCACCGATAGCTGGCTGACCTTCGGCGCTGCGCTGACGTTGCTCTGTGCCATCCGCGCGGCCCGAAACGGCGATCGCCGGCTGTTCCTCGTGGCTGGTCTCGCCGCCGGGTTCACGCTCGCGACCAAGCCCACCGGCGTAGCCACGTTCGCGCTTGTTGGGCTGGCGATCCTCTACGACGCCTGGCTGCGACATCGTTCTGGCCACACAGCCACTGCCGTATTCGGGGCGATCGCGGAGCGTTTCGTCCTTGCCGCCATCGCCACGATCGTGGTGTTCGTGATTGCGGAACCGTACGCGGTCCTCGACCCGACATCCTATCTCGCTGACCTTCGAGAACAGACATCGATTCAGCGTGGCACGTTCGATGTTCCCTATACCCGCGTCTATATTGGTACCACTCCAATGGTGTACCAGTTCGAGCAACTCGTCCGCTTCGGCATGGGTCCGGTCGGCGGCCTTCTTGGCGTCTTCGGCATCGTGGCACTGGCCTGGCGGGCCTGGAGACACCGAGGAGCGGCGGAACTGATGACGTTGGGCTGGATCCTGATCTTTCTCGCGACGCTCCTGCTTCCCCAGACCAAGTTCCTGCGCTACATCGCCCCAATGGTCCCCGCGCTTGCGGTCGCCGGTGGCTACCTGCTCAGCCGGATCGTCCGTCTCCGATTGCCGCGTTTCGGGCGAGCCTTCGGCTTGACCGCCGCCGCCGCCGCGATGGCCGGGCTCGTCTTCTGGGTCGCAGTGACCTCATCGGTCTACGCCAGCGACAACACCCGGATCTCCGCGTCGCGGTGGATCTATGACAACGTCCCGCCGGGCAGCGCGATCACGACCGAAGTCTGGGACCGCGGCGTTCCGCTCGACCTCGGACCGGTCCTCAGCGCCGAGACGTTTCAGTACGAGTGGCTCAGCCTGGATTCCTACACCGACCGACCGGTCTACGGCGACCTGGTCGCCATTGCAGAGGTGCTCAACACCGTTCCCGCGGTTCAGCCCGCCGCCCCTGCGATTCGGGCGAACGACTTCGCGACCGCTGAAGCGACGCTTGTCGCTTCGGCACCAGATCTGGCGGCGATGGACGAGGCCAGCCGCTACGACCTGGCTTCGCGACTGGTCGAAGTCGAGGACAGCTTCAGTGACAGCAGCTACAACCTCCGGTACGCGACTGATGTCGTCATCGACGCACTCAACGACCCGACGGCGAATGATCTCGAAGGTGCTTGGTCCGCGCTCGGGGTCGAGATCAGCCTGGCCGGAAGCGAAGAGGCCGCCGCCGCGATCTACTCCCAGCTCGATCAGGCCGATTATTATGTCATTTCGTCCAATCGGATCACCGCGTCGCTCCCCCAGCTCCCGTGGCGCTATCCGGTCCAGATTGCCTTCTTCGCCGCTCTGGAATCGGGGCAACTTGGCTACACCCAGGTGGCGGACTTTCGGTCTCATCCGGAGTTCGCCGGGATTTCGATCGACGATGATGCCGCCGACGAGACCTGGATCAACTACGACCACCCCCGGGTCCAGATATTTCAGAAGACCAACCTGATCCCACCGGACCAGTTCAACGAGTTGCTCGCCTCACCGCGCCTTCAGCCGGTCAGCCCGACCCGAACCCCGCCGGCCAACGATCTCATGCTCGACCAGCCCAACGGCGAGCTCCCGGTCGTGTCCGACGCCCGGTGGAGCTCCTCGATTACGGACAACTCCGGGGTCGCGCTGGCGGTCTGGGTGCTGCTGCTGGTCGTGCTGCAGGTTGCCGGGTTGCCATTGGCCCAACTGCTGCTCGGCAATCTGGCTGAGGGCGGCTGGGTATTCTCCCGGATGCTGATCACGCTCGCCGCCGCGTTCGTCGTCTGGATGGGTGCCAGCACGGGTTTGTTCCTGTTCCGGGCGGTCTGGTGTGCCGCGGCGCTGATCGTCATCGCTGGTCTGTTCTGGTTCCTGCGGGCTCGCTGGGGCTCGGGGCGCCGGTTCTTCGCCGTGTCGGCCGATCAGCGCCGCGTGGCCGGGATCGGCGAAATCGTCTTCTGGTCGGTCTTCGTGTTCTTCGTCGTCCTGCGCTTCTACAACCCGGACTCATGGGAGGCGCAGTGGGGCGGCGAGAAGCCGATGGAGTTCGCCCATCTCAACGCCACCCTGCGCAGTTCCGAGTTCCCGCCCTACGACCCGTGGTTCAGCGGCGGCTACCTAAACTACTACTACTATGGCCTCTACGTCGTCGCGTTCCTCATCAAGCTGACCGGGATCCCCGCCGAGATCGCTTTCAATCTCGCCCAGCCGACCGTGATGGCGTTCCTCGGGTCGGCTGCCTACGGGGTGGCCGCAACGCTTGGCCGCGACCTGTCCGCCCGGCTGAACGTCGGTCGGCTGGCGACGATTGCCGGTGGGCTGATGGGTGCCGTCCTGATGGTCGGGGTCGGGAACCTCGGTGGCTTCTTCAATCTCTTCGATCGTCAGATAGGCGGCTGGGCGGTCGTTTGGAATCCGAGCCGGGCACTGGGGAATGACTCGATCACGGAGTTCCCCTACTTCACCGGGCTCTACGCCGACCTCCACGCGCACGGAATCGCCCTTCCGATCACCGTCCTCGTCATCGCGCTCTGCTACTCACTCGCCAGCCAGCCTCGGCTGCTGACGCTTGCGTTGAGCAGCGGACGGGTCGGGCGCTGGCGGGCGTTGCTCGGCGCCCGGGTCGTGGCACTCTCCATCGCCCTCGGTACGCTGTACATGACCAACGCCTGGGACATCGCGACCTATGTCCTGTTCGCCGCCGCGAGCGTGTTCATCGCGACGCGCAGCCTGCCGACGCTGGTCGCTCGACTCGTCGCCGCGGTCGCTGGCTCCCTCGTCATCGCTGTTCTCGGGTTCGCTTCGGTCCTGCCCTTTTACCTTAAGTTCGTCACGCTGTTCAGCTCGCTGGGAGGTGTCGAGGAGCCGACGAACTTCTGGAACGAGATGCTCCACTTCGGTGGGCTGATCGCCATCGTGATCGTTGGGATGACGGCATTGCTCTGCGTTGGCGCGCGGGGCGGCTGGCGGGTCTGGCTTCAGCCCCTGCTACCAATCCTGGGAATCAGCTTCGTGCTGGTCTTCGCGGCGATCCTCAACCGACCGACAGTCTCCGACGAGTCGGGCCTTCAGGTCGGCGACCTCGTCATCCTCGCGCTAATCGCCATTCTGACCCTGATCCTGTCAGCCGCGGCCTGGTCCCGGGGCAACGCCCTCGGTGGCGGGGCACCACTCCCGATGGCCCGACGGCTGGTCATCGTCGTCGCGGCCGTCGTGACGGTCGGCGCCGCGGTCGTCGGTCAGCCGGTCTTTGGCCTCGGTGCGGTGATCGTCGGCGTCGGTGCCTTCTCCTATCTGTTCCTGCCAGGGACGGCTCCGCGGATGATCGGTCTGATGATCGCGGCGGGAGGTGGCGTCGTCGCCGCGCTTGAAGTGATCTATCTCGTCGACAATCTGGCCGGTGGCTCTGCTTACCGGATGAACACCGTCTTCAAGTTCTATAACCAGACATGGGTTCTGCTCGCTCTCTCCGGCGCCGGGCTGTTCGCCTGGATGCTGGCCCGTCTGGTCGCTCCGGTCGCCTCCAGGCGGCCCGCGGTGGCGACTGCAAGCTCCGGCGCACCGTCCGGCGTTCAGGTTGTCGCACCGCAGACACCATCGGGCCCGATAACGAACGATCCGGTTCCGGTCATGGCCACCGTCTCACCACCGGGTCTCCCGTCGGTCGCCTGGTCGAAGGTCGGGCTCGTCGTCGTGGCGCTCGTGGTGGGAGCCTCCGCCTGCTACCCGTTGACTGCAACGTCGATCCGGCTCGACAACCGGTTCGCCGGCACTCCCAACACGCTCAACGCCTACGAATGGATGGACCACGCGAACGTGAGTAGCTCCGGGCCATCCTGCACCGACGTGCCGACCAGTCGGACAGGGATGAGCTTCAGCGATGACCGTGCCGCAATCGACTGGTTCAACAGCGAGGTCAACGGTTCGCCGGTGATCGCTGAACTCAGTCTGGAGTACGCCTACTGGTGCTTGCCGTCCCGGTTCAGCGTCTCGACCGGCCTGCCCACCATCCTCGGCTGGCGGAATCATGAGTCGCAGCAGCGGTACTCGGATGACCTCGGTCCTCGGTTAAGCGACGTCGAGACCCTCTACAACTCGACCGACCTTAAAGCGAAGCTCGACATCCTGCGCGAATACGGTGTGGAGTACATCGTCGTCGGCACCCTGGAGAGGCAGTTGACCGACGAGGGGCGTCCAGTGGTCGACCCCGCCGGCCTGGTCGCCTTCGAGGGCATGGTCGGGACCAGCCTCGAGGTCGCCTTCGAGCAGGGCGAGACGACGGTCTACCGGGTCCTACCTGCCTCGGCCATCCCGCCCGGCCCATAGCCTTCTGGCTCCCCAACCCGACACCTGAGCAGGGGCAACGCGCCCGAAGCCGGGGCGACGCGCCCGAAACGATCGCCGTGACCGACCCGGGAGCTTCCCTTGGAAACCCTTGCCGACGCGTTGACCTGGTACCTCGTCCTGATCGCCATCTCCTGGGGCGTGGCACCGCTGGTCGCGATCCTCTGCCGCAGCCTCCCCGACCGAGGGGCCGGCATCACGCGACCGATCGGCCTGCTCGTGCTGGTCCTGCCAACGTGGTGGCTCGCGTCACTCGACCTGGTGCCGTACACCACCACCGGACTCTGGGCGACGCTGGCGGTCGTGGCGGTCGCTGGGTACGCGCTGGCGTGGCGGGCTGGCGTGCTGGACCGACGCTGGCTGGCCGCGATGCTCGTCGCTGAGCTGATCGGTATCGTGGCCTTCGCGTTCTACGTCTGGTTCCGCGGTCATCAGCCGGCCATCGTCCAGACCGAGAAGCCGATGGATAGCCTGATGCTCGCCAGCAGCATGAGGACGGAGCAGATCCCGCCGCCGGATCCGTGGTTCGCCGGCGAGCCGATCAACTACTACTACCTCGGATACCTGATCAACGGCGCCGTCGCGCGGATGGCCGGCGTCGCCGAGGGCGTCGCGTTCAATCTCGCGCTGGCCGGTACGTTCGCAGCCACTGTCGCCGGTGCCTCATCGGTCGCCTTCAATTTGGTCCGCCGCTTTGCCTCGCTCGGCCGCGCGGTCGCCGCCGGGTTGCTCACTGTCATCTTCGTCGTCTGGGCCGGAAACACCAAGAGTTATGTTGACTTCCTCCGAGACCCATCGTTCCAGCTCGACCAGTGGTGGTGGTCTGGTCTCGGCTGGGACAGCAGTCGGGTGATCGTCGATGGAGCCGATCCCGGCATCAACGAGTTCCCGTCGTTCAGTTTCGTCCTGGGCGACCTCCATCCCCATGTCATGGCGTTGCCGTTCGTCTGCATGGCACTCGGCCTCGCGGTCAACTTGTTACTCGGCTCCCTCCCCCATGGGCTGCGAGCGCGGTATGACGGATCGCCCGTGGAGGGAAGCCAGCCATCCAGCGGCTCAGTTCGCAATGCGACATGGCTGACCATCGGTGCCAGCGGCGGACTGGTCGGGTCGCTCTACGCCTTGAACTCCTGGGATCTACCAACCTACGGCCTCGTGGCCGCAATTGCGGTCGTTCTGGCGCTGCGAGCTTCACCGATCCGACAGCGCATCGCCGGTGTCGTGCTGCTCGGGGCCGCTGCGCTGGTCACATGGTTACCGTTCTACGTCGCCTTCTCGCCGCCGGTCGGGATCGGAGCGAGCGAGCTCCCTAGCTGGCTGGATGGCATCCCACTGATCTCAACGCTCGTGACCACGATCGCGCCCGTTACCGGCGAGCGGACCGGCTTCGGCGAGTTCCTGCTCATCTTCGGGGTGCCGACGGTGATCGCGGTCGTGTTCCTTGCCGCCTCGCTCAGCCTGCCGGGACAGCGGCGCTACGAGAGCATTCGCGCCTCCGAGCTGCTTATCGTCGTCGCGGTGCTCGTCATTCTGACGCTGGTCGCGCAAACACCGGTACTCCTCGTCGCTGGCCTAATCGTCCTCGCCGCGCTCGAAGTGATCCGGCGGGACGGGACGATCTCGGTCCGGACCATCGCGGCCGGTTTATTCGCTCTGGGCTTCGTGCTGCTTGCGGCGACCGAGCTGTTCTACATTCGAGACGTCTTCGGCAACCGGATGAATACCGTCTTCAAGATCCAGTACCAGGTCTGGGTGCTGATCGGGATCGCCTCGGCGCTATCGCTCCTGACGCTCTGGGGCGACGCCCGCCGTTTCTCGGCCAGTGTCCGGTTCGCCGTCCGGCCCACCCTCGCGGTCGGCACCGCGTTGGTGATCCTGCTGACGTCCGTCTACCCGATCGTGTCCGGGCAACGCTACTCCGAGGTCTATGAGGATCTGGGGTGGAGTTCGCTCGACGGCCAGGCCCTTGCAGCCACTGAGTTTCCGGACGAGATGGCGGCTATCGACTGGCTCAATGCCAACGCAGCAGTGGACGCGCGAGTCCTGGAGGCAGCGGGTTGCTCATACGGAGATCTGAATCGCGTTCCAGCGAGTCCGGTGTCAACGTACACAGGACTTTCGACCGTAATAGGTTGGCCCGGTCATGAACGCCAGTGGAGGAACGGAGTCCAACCGTCGTTTACGGAGATCGCGCCGCGAACGAATGAGGTAGCTCAACTTTATGCCGACCCGACAGCCGCGTGGAACTCGCCTTTCGATATCGACTATGTCTTCGTTGGCGTCGGTGAACGAAAAGGTTTTCAATTCAATAACGAAAACTGCGACGACTCCGGGCCGTATGACATCGACGACAATGCGTTCATTGCCGCCGGATGGCAGGTGGTCTTCACACAAGGCGGCGTTGTTGTCTATGGCCGACCGGTCAGCTAAGGATTCTCACAAGTCGCGTTGCCGGGGAGCGGCCAGCCAGATCTCTCCCTCCAACCCCTCTCCGGCTCACCTGCTTGCTCATCCGCCGAAGCGGCGTAAGCTCCGCAGGTGCCCGGAGAGCGGAGCAGCCCCGTCCATCGAGAGCGGGTTCATCCCATGAAACCGGCTATAGACTGTCCGATGACCATGGAGCATTCACGTGATTTCCGGTGGATTCCGGATCAGATCGTGTAATCCGCTGGGGCTGAGCCGGACCGCTCCAGAAGCGTCTGGAGCGACACTGACCGCAGCTGCGCCTCGAAGTCGCCCTGAGCGCGGCTCCAGACGTCAGTGATAACGTCCTGGCGTGGGGGGCATTCGTCCGGGCTGCGGCGACCGCGGCCTTCCAGAACCAGCCAGATGTCGTAGAGCGTCACCGCGTCCGGTGGCTGCGTCAGCCGGTGGCCACCCTGTGGTCCTCGGATGCTGCGGACCAGTCCTCCCCGGTTCAACGCGCCGAGCAGCTGATGAAGATACGGCTCCGGGATCCCTTGACGCTGGGCGATCTCCCGGCTCTGGACAGGGGCCGAGCCGCCATTGCAGGCGAGGTCGAAGAGGGCTCTAACGCCGTAGTCAACCCGGCTTGAGACGCGCATGCAGTACCTCGTTCTGACTTCCGGTTCGATACCCTTCGAGATCAAGCGTAACGTATCGATATCCCGCCAGCCGCACCGCCGCCACGATCGCTTCCCGCTGCGCCAGCGCCTCGTCCAGTCGCTCGACCGGGATCTCGATTCGAGCAACGGTGTCGTGGTGCCGGACCCGCGCACCCCGGAATCCGAGTTTCCCGAGTTCCCGCTCCGCCTTCCCGACCTTCGAGAGCTTCTCGATCGTAATCGGGTCGCCGTACGCGAACCGCGACGACAGGCAGGCGACGGCTGGTTTGTCCCACGTCGGCAGGTCGAAGCGGGCCGACAGCGTCCGGATCTCGGCCTTGGTCAGCCCCACCTCCTGAAGTGGCGACTGGACCCCGAGCTCGGCAGCAGCTCTGGCGCCCGGCCGGAAGTCCTTGAGGTCATCGGCATTGGCGCCATCGATGATCACCGCGAACCCGAGCCGGTCCCGAACGGTATCGAGGCGGGTGTAGAGTTCGGTCTTGCAGAAGTAGCAGCGCTGATGGGAGTTGTTGGCGTAGCGTGGGTCGGTCAGCTCCATCGTCGGCACGACCTCGTACGGGACGCCGATGAGCGCGGCCAGTCGCCGGGCGTCGGCCATCTCCTCGGCGGCGTAGGTCTCGGACAGCCCCGATGCGGCCACGACCTGGTCACCGAGCATGTGGTGGGCGGCGTACAGGAGGAGCGTGCTGTCGACGCCGCCCGAGAAAGCGACCACGGCCGATCCCAGCGATCGAAGCGACGCCTGAAGCTCCCGGTACCGCATGACCGTGTCGGCGTCGATGTCGTCTAGTTCCACCGCCTGACTCATCATCGAGATCTTCCTCGGGTTCTGCTGTGGAAAACGTGTTTGCGCCACATGGAGACCGTCAATCCGTGGTGGTTCGCATTCATTGGTCGATTTCACCACACTTTGCCCCCTTACCGACGACCATTCAAGCAACAGTGGACCTTTTTGCCATGACGCTCCATGGTGCATCTTGTATAGTAGCCAGAATCTCGCGGCCCAGAACGATGCACCGCGCGGTGCGACGGCTGGATGATGGCCATGATTGGTCTCTGCATCTGCCGTGTTGGGCATGTCGAAATGGTCGATTCCTTCAGTTGTCGGAGTGCCATCCCTGCGTCCGACTGAGCCGTCGCCGAAAGGGCAGCGGCTCAACGTAGGCGGTCGGGCAACACCCCAACATGGAGACGGGTCGGCCCCGCATCACCCTCAGGAGGCCAGAACCCAATGGCGGACGGACGGCAGCAGTTCAACGAGCTTCTTTCCCAGTTTCGGTCCAGTGCCATCGACCGGCGCCAGTTCCTTACCCGCGCCAGCGCGGCCGGCTTCGGCGCCGCGGCCAGTCTGGCGATGCTCGGAGTCAAGCCGACCTTCGCCCAGGACTCCACGCCCGAAGCGACCCCTGCGACCACCCCGAGTAGCTCCGGCCCGGGCGAGATCGTCCAGCTCCTTGCTGACCGCGAGGAAGTCCGCGCCCAGCTGTACGAAGCCTTTCCGCCGACCGAGGATGCCCCGCAGGGCGGCGAGTACGTGAATGGTGACTCCACCGACATCACAACGACTAACCTGCTGCTTGGCGATAACTCGCCGACTAACCCCGTACTTGCCCTGATCTTCGAGGGCCTGGTCGGCTCCAGCCCTGTCGACGGTGATTACGTCCCGGGTCTCGCGGACAGCTGTGAGCTCTCGGCTGATGGTCTTACCCTGACCTACAAGCTCCATGAGGGTGTCACCTGGCATGACGGCGAGCCGTTCACGTCCGCTGATGTCGAGCTAAGCTATGATGCCCAGTCGAACCCGGACACCGGCTCCTCCTACACGGGCTCGTTCGAGAGCGCTGTCGCCTCATATCAGGCCGTCGACGAGCAGACTTTCGAGGTAACGCTCCTCGACACATTCGCCCGCGTTGTGGCGTTTGGTAACACGTACGTCCCGATCATGCCCGCCCATATCTGGGCTGACGTGCTCTTCGCTGACTGGGCTGCCGACGGCGGCTCAACCGGAGTTGACCCGACGCGTGTCGTCGGAACCGGTCCGTTCACCTTCGTCGAGTGGCAGCAAGGTACCAGCGCGACCCTCAACAAGAACCCCGACTACTGGGACGATGTGCCGAACATCGACACGTTCATCTTCCGGGTCTACCCAGACTCGACGTCCGCCATCGAGGCCCTCCTCGCTGGTGAGATCGACAGTTTCGAGAACCCGGATGCTGCCGATATCGAGACCATCGAGGCCGGAGGGATCGAGGTTCAGGTCTATGACACCTACAGCTTCGGCTTCTACGGATACAACCTCGACCCGGAGAAGACCACGCTGTTCCAGCAGGTTGAAGTCCGTCAGGCCCTCTTCTATGCGATCGATCGTCAGTCGATCATCGACAACATCGCCCTCGGGTATGGTGTGGTCGCCAACGGGACGCAGCCGACACTCTCGGTGGCCTACGCCCCGGAAGAGATCGAGACGGTCTACGGCTACGATCCGGACATGGCCAACCAACTCCTCGACTCGGCTGGCTGGACACTCGGTGACGACGGCGTCCGCGTCAACGCCGATGGCGACCGGTTGGCCTTTGAGGTCATGTACGGAGCCGGTTCGGCAGCTACCGACCAGCAGGTCGCCTACCTTCAGGACGTCTGGTCTGCCGTCGGTGCCGAGATGACGCCGAACGCGGTTGACTTCTCAACGGTCCTCGTGCCGACGATCACCGGTACCTACGACTACGACATCGCCCTGCTTGGTTTCAACTGGGACTACAGCGGCGACCAGACCGCGATGTTTGGGACGACCTCGTATGGCGGCGGTTTCAACTTCATGCGGTACTCGAACCCGGAGTACGACGAGTTGGCCGCTGCCTCCAACGTCGAGCAGGATGATGCGGCTCGCCGTGACCTCCTGATCCAGGCGTCGAACATCGTCAACAACGATCTGCCGGTCGGCATCCTGAACTTCCGTCAGGACCGGTTCGCGATCAATTCCGAGCGCGTCGAGAATTACCACGCCAACGCCTATGGCGGGTACCTCTGGAGCGTTCAGTACGCCACGATCAGCGAGTAGTCGGCTCCCTACTCGTGATGGTCCGGATTGGGGACGCGATTTCCCAATCCGGACCGTTTCTCGGCGCATCGTCGCACCGGACGTTCGAGAGCTGCCAGCGTGGAAATCCCCTTGTCTCCCTCATTGCTTACTCGCCGGCCATTCTCTCGGACATGAGGACCGCCCATGGGCCAGTACATTCTCCGTCGGACGCTGATGACCATCCCGATCCTCTTTGGTGTGACGCTCCTGACCTACATCATCATCAACGCATCTGGTGACCCGCTACAGGCCTTCGAGTTCAATCCACGAACATCGCCCGAGTCGCTCGAGGCGATCCGGGAGAATCTCGGACTCAACCAGCCCTGGTACATCCGCTACTTCGTCTGGCTTGGCAATGTGCTTCAAGGCGACCTTGGCAGTTCGATGATCAACTACCGGCCCGTCCTCGACTCGATCCTGCAGGCCATGCCGTACACGATCTTCCTGTCGTTCTCGGCGATCATCCTCTCCCTCCTCATCGCGATCCCAATCGGTATCTACTCGGCCCTGCGCCGCAACGGCATCATCGACCGGGCGTTCGCCATCTTCTCGACGGCTGCCTACGCCATGCCGATCTTCTGGCTCAGCCTGCTGCTGGTGATCCTGTTCTCCTCGAAGTTCCGGGAATGGGGTCTGCCCTATCTCCCGACATCGGGTGTGACCAGTAATCGCGGCGAGGGCGCCGGTTCTCTTCAGGACCGCGCGATCCACCTGATCCTGCCGCTGACTGCCCTGACACTTCCGTCGATCGCCGCCTGGTCCCGGTACATCCGCTCCTCGATGCTCGAGGAGATGAACCAGGACTTCGTCCGGACGGCCCGGGCCAAGGGACTCAAGAACAGCATCGTGATCTACAACCACGCCCTTCGCAACGCGCTACTGCCGCTGATCACGCTGGTCGGACTCACCATCCCGGACATCTTCGCCGGATCGCTCATCGTGGAGCAGGTCTTCGCATATCAGGGCATGGGCCGACTCGTCACGGACGCGCTCTTCGACAAGGATTACACCGTCATCATGGGGACGACGCTCATGTACGCCGTGCTGATCATCCTTGGAAACCTGATCGCCGATGTCGCGCTGGCGGTCGCCGATCCCCGGATCCGCTACGGCTAACGAGCCGAATGAGCGTCCGTTGCCCGGTGCCCCATCATCACCGCCAGTCATACCCCGAGACGGAGAACCAGCGACATGGCCCAGACCACCGAGGCCCTCAATCAGCAGATCGCCTCGCAACGTACGCTCGGCGCCGCCATGGAACGCACAGCCAAACCCGTCTCCGGGTTCTGGACCTCCGCATGGCGACGATTTCGGCGGGACAGACTTGCGATGGTGGCCCTGGGCGTGTCGATCGTGATCGTGCTCTTCGCCGTGCTCGCGCCCCTGGTCTCCAACCTGACAGGATTCACCTACCAGGAGAACCATCTCGCCCAGAAGCTGGCGCCGGTCAATACGGACGGCTATCTGCTCGGCGCGGACGGGAATGGCCGGGACGTGCTTACCCGGCTGGCGTACGGCGGCCGGATCTCCCTGCTCTTCGCTGCCCTCGGCTCGGTCTCGACTCTGTTCCTTGGCTCGGTCCTTGGCGCGATCTCCGGGTACTTCGGAGGCTGGGTCGATACGCTGATCATGCGGACAGTCGACGTCATCCTGTCGCTGCCGACGCTGGTCGTCCTCATCCTGATCGGATCGTTCTACGACACCAATGTCTGGACGCTGGCGGGCTTCGTTGCGCTCGTGAGCTGGACCGGGGTTGCCCGTCTGGTTCGAGGTCAGGTTCTGACCCTCCGAAGCCGAGACTTCGTGGATGCGGCCCGCGTGATCGGCGCCGACAACCGGACGATCATCGGACGGCACATCCTGCCGAACGTCGTTCCCATCGTCGTCGTCTGGCTCTCGCTCTCGGTCCCTGGGCTGATCCTGCTGGAGACCTCGCTGTCCTACCTTGGTGTGGGTATCGAGGTGCCGACCCCGTCCTGGGGGAATATGCTCCAGGAGGCCAAGAACACGTTCCGGCAGAGCTGGACGCTGGTCTTCATCCCTGGTTTCATCGTGTTCCTGACTGCCCTCTGCCTCAGCCTCGTGGGCAATGGCGTCCGGGACGCGGTCGACCCACGGCTGACGAACGAGTAGAACGCATCGGTTCAAATCAACCGATTCCAGGCAACACGAGGCGCGTCAGTCCGGAAGGACGGCGCGTTTCCTCGTTGCACCTCACGACGACGGGGCACGCGTGCGGGCATTCGGCTGAGGCCATGCACCCGGAGCGGGTATCATTCGGGCGATCCGCGCTGCCCGATATGGTGGCCACTTCTCATCGATCGAAAATACTGCTGGAGGCTTGTGTGAAGACCTGTCGGAACTGTGGCACTTCGAACTCGGCAAGCGATCGGTTCTGCGGGAACTGCGGTGCGGTCCTGCCGGAGACAGATGATCAGCAGCCGCGCGCGCAGGGCGACCAGACGGTTCCGGCCCAGCCCGAGTCAATGGGCAGCGAGTCCTCCGGCCAGCCCGGCTATGCGTCCACTCAGTCTCCCGCTGGGGACTATGGGCAGCAACCACCGGCTTCTGATCGATACGGCAATCCGGCGACTGGTCATCCCGGCCAGCCGGTGTGGGGAATGCCTCCGTCTGACGGCCCCAGCGGTCAGCCCGAGCCGCCATATGGTCAGCCGGCTGGGGGCCAGTATGGGCAGCAGCCGTATGGTCAGCCGCCTCAGGGCCAGTATGGGCAGCAGCCGTATGGTCAGCAGCAATATGATCCTCAGGGCCAGCAATACGGCCAGCAGGGCTACGGTCAGCAGCAGAGCGATGATCAACAGCCCTATGGCCACCAGGTTCAGGGCAACCCGTACGGTAACCAGACACCCCAGCCCTGGTACGCCACTGGTTCGAGCGATGCGCCGCCGCCGGTGAAGCGTCGCGGACGGTCGGGCTGGAAGACCGCCCTGCTGGCGATCGTCGCCGTGTTCCTCGTCATCTGCATCGGCTTGGTCGTGTTCGCCTTCACCCCCTACGGGATGGACCAGATCGAGCGGGCCGGAACCTGGGCAGCCGAGGAGAGTACTAAGCAGGCCGGAGAATAGCCGCCAGCCGTGTCATCTCTTTCGACTTGCCGACGTAGGGTGCCGGAACCTCACATGGGGCGGTTCGTTGGCCGGACAGGACTTGACACACAACACCCGGCGACCGATATGGTCGCCGGGTGTTCTGCTGATCGGGTTGGTCAGTTGCGGTCGATATGACTAGCGGTCGCCACCGAAACCGGGGCGACGACGGCTGTCGGCTGGTCGGCCGCTGCGTGGACCGTCGCTTGACGGCTCGGGCGCAAAGCTCTGGACATCGCGATCATCACCGTAGCGGCCAGTGCCGGGCCGGTCAGCGGCTGGACCCGGACCGGGCCCGCGGTCGAATGATTCACGCGGTCCACGGTCCAGACCATCAGAACCCTGATCGGAGGGAGAGCGGTCGAAGGATCCGCGGGGCTCACGGTCTCCCCCACGAAAGCCACCGCCACCGCCTCCATTGCCATCACGCCGAGGGCCACGATCGCCGCCGGGTCCTCCACCGGGTCCGCCACCCGGGCGTGGTCCACGCTCAGGTCGGGCTTCCGGCAACTCGCCCGTGATCGCGGCGCGTCGGGAGAGGCTGATCTTCCCGTTCGGCGCCACGTCGATCACCATGACCTCGACCTCGTCGCCAACGTTGAGGACTTCCTCGACGCGGGTGACGCGGACACTCGGGTCTTCCGAGAGTTCGGAGATGTGGACAAGACCATCGCGACCCGGAGCCAGCTCGACGAAGGCACCGTACGGCATGACCGAGACGACCTTGCCGGTCACCTTGTCGCCCTTGTCGATCTTGAAGTCCTGAGCGAGGCCGGCGATCTTGGCGAGCGCCCGCTCGACGCCGGCCTGATTCGAGCCAGTCACCGAGACGCCACCGTCATCATCGATGTCGATCTTGGTCTCGGTCTCTTCCTGGATCGAGCGGATCATCTTGCCGCCCGGACCGATCAGGGCACCGATCTTCTCCGGGTTGATCTTGATGCGCTTGACCATCGGGGCGTACGGCGACATCGTCGAGCGCGGCTCGGAGATCGTGTCCGCCATCCGGGCCAGAATCGCCTGCCGGGCCTCGTGCGCCTGGGAGAGTGCCGTCCGCATGATCTCGGTCGTGATGCCCTTGACCTTGATGTCCATCTGGATCGCGGTCACGCCAGTGGTGGTTCCAGCGACCTTGAAGTCCATGTCGCCGAGGGCGTCTTCCATCCCCTGGATGTCGGTCAGGACGGTGTAGTTGCCGGCCCCATCCGTTACCAGGCCCATCGCCACACCGGCAACCGGAGCGGTCAACGGCACGCCGGCGTCCATGAGCGCCATGCTGCTGCCACAGACGCTGGCCATCGACGTCGAGCCGTTGGAACTGATCGCCTCGGAGACGAGCCGCATCGTGTAGGGCCACTCGTCGATGGACGGGAGAACGGCGATCAGGGCGCGCTCGGCAAGCATCCCGTGGCCAATCTCACGCCGTCCCGGACCGCGGGACCGGCGGACCTCGCCGACCGAGTAGGCCGGAAAGTTGTAGTGATGGATGTAGCGCTTGTTCTCCGTCGGAATGATGCCGTCGAGCCGCTGCTCCTCAGCCGTCGAGCCCAGAGTCACCGTCGTCAGGACCTGAGTCTGGCCCCGGGTGAAGATGGCCGAACCGTGGGTCCGGGGCAGATACCCGACCTCGGTCCAGATCGGCCGGATCTCGGTCTGCGACCGGCCGTCAGGACGGATGCCTTCGGCCAGGATGCCGTTGCGCACTTCCGATTTGAGCAGGCTCTCGAAGATGTCACCGGCCTGCTTGAGGTCGTAGATCGAGGCGCCGCCGTCGTTCAGGTCGCTCTCCTGCCGGAGCTGCTGCATCAGATCGGTCTTGAGATGGTTGGTGCCTTCGAGCCGAACGACCTTGTCCGGGTTGCGGACGGCCTCACGCATCTGCTCGCCGACGATTTCCTGAATCCGCTCCCGGAGAACCGGATCGGACTGCGGGACTTCGATGACCCACTTCTCCTTGCCGGCCATTTGCTGGAGTTGAACCTGAATCTTGCAGATCCGGCGGATTTCCTCGTGGGCGGCGTCGAAGGCGGCGAGCAGCGTCTCCTCCGGGACCTGGTCGGCCTCGCCCTCGATCATCATGATCGCGTCGGCGGTGCCGGCCACGATGATGTCCATCTCACTGTCTGCCATCTCGGAGATCAGCGGATTGATGACGAGCTCGTTGTCGATCAGGCCGATCCTGACGGCGCCGACCGGCCCCTCGAACGGGATCGGTGAGATCATCAGGGACGCGGAGGCGGCGATGATCGACAGCACGTCAGGGTTGTTCTCCTGGTCGGAGGACATCACGGTGTTGATGATCTGGACTTCGGCTTTGTAGCCCTTCGGGAACAGGGGTCGGATTGGTCGGTCAGCCAACCGCGCGGCCAGGGTCGCCGTATCAGTCGGTCGCCCCTCCCGCTTGATGAAGCCGCCCGGGATCTTGCCAGCGGCGTACATCTTCTCTTCGTAGTCAACGGTCAGTGGGAAGAAGTCCGCGCCCGGCTTGGCTTCGCGATCACCGGTGGCGGCACCAAGGACCATCGTGTCGCCGTAGCGCACCATGACGGCGCCGTGCGCCTGCTCAGCCAGCAGGCCGGTCTCCAGGGAGAGAATGCGGTCGCCGAGGTCGATCTCGACGCGGCTGACGTGGGGGCGTTGGCCTTCGATCATTGTTGGAGGTCCTTGTGAATGGGCATCGATGCCCACGAGGGAAAAACCGGTTGGATGAGAGATTTCGAATAACGACCCCGAACGACGTTCGGCCGAGGAACTGGGGCAAGACGGCGACTCGTCTCCGCATTGCCCCAATGCCTCATGCCACAACGGGCTGGAGAGATTGTACGAGGACGCTGATCCAGCCGTCGGTCCAATCAGGAGCGGAACATCCATTGTGCCAGCAGAGATGGCCCGGAGCGCTGTGCTCCGGGCCATCTCTGTCACCAGATCCTGATCTCAACGATTCGAACGGCACGCGACGCGAGGAAACGCGTGGCGCCTCCAAGGGGCTGATGGTCGCCTGCCCGGCTGTCGCGTCCGCCGCGTCTCATCTTTACCGACGCAGACCGAGACGCTGGATCACTGTCCGGTACCGGTCGATGTCCTTGTTGCTCAGGTAGGCCAGCAGACGACGGCGACGGCCGACCAGCTTCAGGAGACCACGCCGGGAGTGGTGATCGTGACGATGCTCACGGAGATGAGCCGTCAGGCCGTTGATGCGCTCGGTCAGAATGGCAATCTGGACTTCCGGTGAACCGGTGTCGCCCTCGTGCATCTGGTAGTCCGAGATGATGTCTGCCTTCTGACCGGTCTGAAGAACCATTTGGCATCCTCCTATCGTGTCCACATGCCAACCGGTGGACCGACGTTAGCTACAATCCGACCGTGAATGCTACCACATTCCGTGCTCCATCGAGACGACCCAGATGTCAGGTACCATGATCCCTGCGATACCCTGGCCCGATCGGCAGACTGACAGCGAATGGAGCGGGCGTTGACGAGTGTGGGCTATACCCTGGGCATCATCGGTGGGAGTGGTCTGTACGACCTGCCGGACCTGACCGACCGCGCCGAGCACCGGATCGTCACCCCCTTCGGTGTGCCGAGCGATGCCGTACTGACCGGGAAGATCGGCGACCTCCAGATCGTCTTCATCTCCCGCCATGGCCGCGGACACCGGCTCTCGCCCACTACCGTTCCCTACCGGGCCAATGTCTACGCCTTCAAGCAGCTCGGCGTTACCCATCTCCTCAGCGTCAGCGCCGTCGGCAGCCTCCGGGAGGAGATCGCCCCCCGCAGCCTCTGCGTACCTGACCAGCTCATCGACCGCACGGTGCAGCGGGAGCGGACATTCTTCGATCAGGGCATCGTTGCCCATATCGGCATTGCCGAGCCATTCGACCGGCACTTCCGCCAGGCGATCGTCCATGCCGCCGGCGGTGTCGCGACGACGGTCCACGACGGTGGCACGTACGTCTGCATCGAGGGACCGCAGTTCTCGACCCGGGCCGAGTCGCTGCTCTACCGCTCATGGGGCGCGAGCATCATCGGTATGACGGCGATGCCGGAAGCCCGGCTGGCCCGTGAGGCCGAGATCGCCTATGGGACGCTGGCCATGATCACTGACTACGATGTCTGGCACGACACCGAGGCGGATGTCAGCGTTGCCGTCGTCGAGGGCAATCTCCGCGCCAATATTGAGGGCGCGAAGGCGACGATCAGCCGTATCGTTGCCAATGGGCTACCAGCGCCGGAGGACCTCGTGGCGAACGGCCTCGCCGGAGCACTCAACACCCAGCGGTCCGTAATGCTTCCCGCCGACATCGAGCGGCTCGGTGCGATCGGAGCCCGGTATCTCGGCGATCCGCCGAAATCCTGATCACCTTGACTCCGTCAATGGGTTGCCCGCTTTCGATAGGGGACGGAAGACGATGGCCGCGACGCTTCAACCCGGTACCGGTCGGTCCGACGGGCGATCCCGCTATCGCCCGTCGGGTCGGTTGACCGAATTCCAGCTTCTCGTCGCGCCGGCGCTCCTGACGATCGTCGGCCTGCTGACGATCTTTCTCGCCCCTCGCAACGACAACCGCTGGTCCTGGGGTGACGTATCGATCAGCCTGGTCTACGCGGCCCTGATCGCCGGCATCAGTATCGCCTTCAGCCTGTTCCGGTTTCGTGGGGATCAGCTCATCCTGCCGATCGTCGCGACGCTGGTTGGGCTCGGGCTCCTGGTAATCCAGCGCCTCCAGCCCGACCTCGAAGCCATCGATGATCGCCTCGCCGGAATTGCCGGCCGGCAGATCATCTACATGACGGCGGGGCTGGCCCTGATGGTTGGCGTCGCGCTGTTCTCGCCGCTCCTGCCGCTGCTGCGCCGGTACAAGTACACCGCCTTGTTCATGAGCCTCGCCCTGCTCGCGATCACCTTCGTCTTCGGGGTCGAGGTCGGTGGTGCCCGACTCTGGCTCTATCTCGGCCCGATCCAGATCCAGCCGTCCGAGATCGTCAAGGTCACGCTGATCATCTTCCTGGCTGGGTACCTCGACGAGAAGCGCGACCTGCTTACCGGCGGCTGGCGACTTGGTCGGCTGAATCTGCCGCCGCTGCCCTGGCTCCTGCCCCTCGGACTGATGTGGGGCGCCTCGATTGCGACGGTTGTCGTGCTCAACGACCTTGGCTCCGGGCTGTTGTTCTTCAGCATCTTCCTCGTCATGCTCTACGCCGCCACGGGTCGAGGCGCGTACGTGCTCGTCGGTCTGGCGTCGTTCGCGGTTGCTTGCGTCGTCCTCTACCAGCTCTTTGGCCGGATCGCGATCCGGGTCCAGAACTGGCTCGACCCGTTCGTCGATCCGTACGATGCCGGGTTCCAGCAGATCCAGTCCGACTATGCGATCTCCAGTGGCGGGTTGTTCGGAACCGGACTTGGCCTCGGCCAGCCATGGCAGGTCAGCCAGGTTCAGACCGACTATGTCTTCGCAGCCTTCGGCGAGGAACTTGGGTTGCTCGGGACGCTCGCCATCATCACGCTCTTCCTGCTGCTGGTCCTCCGCGCCTTCATCATCGCCCTGAGCGTCGACGACACCTTCGACCGCCTGGTGGCAATCGGCATCGGCGCGACGATCGGGATCCAGACCTTGATCATCCTGGGGGGCGTTGTCCGGTTGATTCCCCTGACCGGGATCACGCTCCCGTTCATCTCCTACGGCGGCAGCTCGCTCCTGACGAACTTCATCCTGATCGGTCTTCTGCTCAACATCTCCAACCGTCGCTCACGGACCTGATCCTACGCCCGGGGACTCGCTATGCCGCGCTCCATCCGACTGTTCGCCTTCGGAATCTCGGCCAGTCTGATCGTCGGGGCTCTGGTCTTCGGGTCCAAACTGACCGACGCCCGCTGGCTGGCCGTGCTTGGGCTGGCCTGGATCCTGTTCATGGTCTCGCTCTGGGTGCCCATCCCCGTTGTCGTGCCGACGGAGCGCCGCACGGTGATTCGGACCGCGGCGACCCTGGCGGCCGGCTTCGTCGCCCTGAGCGTCCAGTTGCTTCGCCTCCAGGTCGTGAAGGGCGAAGACAACGCCAATCGGGTCGGGATTAGTCCCGAAGGGGAGCCGATCTCCAACGTCCGCCGCGTCAACCTCGGGCTCGACATTCGCCGGGGCCGGATCCTCGCGACGAGCGGCGAGGTTCTGGCCGGAACCGAGGAGATCGACGAGGGCTGGGGCCGGACCTATCCGCAGCCCGCCGCTGCCAGCCTGCTTGGCTATTACTCACCGCTGCAGTACGGCATCTCTGGCCTGGAGCAGGCTTTCGACGCGGAATTGACCGGCAAGGAGACCGACAACCCGTTCCTCGAACTTCGGGACGACCTCCTTCACCGCGCGCGTCAGGGCAGCGACGTCGTCCTGACGATCGACCTCGGCCTCCAGCAGGTAGCGGTCGACGCCCTCGGTGATCGCCCTGGTGCCGCGGTGCTGCTGGAAGTAGAAACCGGCCGGGTGCTGGCGATGGTCAGCAACCCGTCGGCGGATCCGGCGAGGATCTTCGCCGCCAATAACGAGCAAACGGACGTCACCGCCGAGTATTGGGACGCGCTGCTGGAGGGTGACGCCCGCCCGCTTGTCTCCCGCAGCACCCAGGGGCTCTATACGCCCGGGTCGATCTTCAAGGTGGTCACCGCCTCGGCGGCGGTCGACCTTGGCCATGCCAACCCACAGACGATGTACCTGGACGACGGTGTCCTCAATCTGCCTGGGCGGCAGATCATCGAGAACAACCGGCCGGACGAGACGATCAGTACCTGGTCGCTGGAGGACAGTCTCGCCTGGTCGCTGAACGTGGTCTACGCCCAGGTCGGCCTCGAGGTTGGGGCGCCAGAGATGCGGGACTACGCCGAGGCGTTCGGGTTCGGCGCGGATATCCCCTTCCCCACCGAGGTCGCGCGCAGCCAGCTCGAAGGTCAGGACGGGTTCCTCAACTCGCCGCCGGCCCTGGCAGAGACGTCGTTCGGGCAGGGGCAGTTGCTGGTCACCCCCCTCCACATGGCGCTGATCGCGGCCGGAATCGCCAATGGCGGCCGGCTGATGCGTCCGCAGATCCTCGACCGCGTCGTCGCGCCCGACGGCAAGGTCGTGAGAGAAGGGGAGACCGGCGAGTGGCGGACAGCGACACGACCGGAGACTGCCGCGACTGTCGCCGACATGATGCGCCACGCTGTCGAGATCGGTGTCGCAACCGGTGCCTACGTCGATGGCCTGTCGGTTGGCGGCAAGACCGGCACGGCCGAGGTCGCGGACAAGGACCCCCACGCCTGGTTCATGGGCTTCGCTGGGACCTTCGAGGACCCGTCGCCGCGCCACGCGATCGCAGTCGTCCTGGAGAATGGTGGCTCTGGATCGATCGACATCGCGCGGCAGATCATGGTTGCCGCGGGCGAGCGATAGCGGGCTCTGATCGGTGCGGAGCAAACTAGCCGTTGTCAGCGTTGTCAGACCGGAAAACCGCGCCACAATGGGCTAATTTATCAGTTGGAATATGGGAATTGAGGTCACGAAATGGTAGAATTAAAGTCGTCCGATCAGGTTCTTCGACGAGTCGCGAGTGGCCGTCGCCGGTTGTTCGAGCGGCTTGTCGTTCGAGCGTTGGACCAGTTGCCAGTCGCGATTCACGTGATGCTCGACAACGTGCAGATCGTAATCGAGGACGCTCCCGGTCCAGAGCAGATCGAGCAGCGCCGCGACTCCGCTAGCCCCGCAGACGACTCTCGTTTGCTCGGGCTCTACGAGGGTGTTCCGCTGATCGAGCGGTCTGGATCAGACGGGTTCCGATTGCCCGACAAGATTACGCTCTTTCGCATCCCGCTCGAAGAGTCCACCAACAACCAGGCAGAGCTCGCCCAGCAGGTTCAAGTCACCGTCGTCCACGAGCTCGCCCATCACTTCGGGCTGGACGAGGACCGGATCGCTGAACTCGGCTGGGCCTGAATTTCTCCCGGGGACCCGATTGGTGGCCTGAAGCGACCTCGCCTTCCAGATTGGTTCAGCGCCCGGAGCAATCGATTTCCCCGGCGTTCCCGCTAACCGCACTCCCTGCGAAGATCGTTGCCGGGATTGTCCCATTCTCCGCGCGCAAGCGCATCGCGACAGGATTGCCTTGATGACCACTACTTCGACCACCCCTGGGACCAACGCGTCCTCCTACAGTGCTGAGAATATTCAGGTTCTGGAAGGTCTTGAGGCTGTCCGCCGCCGGCCGGGCATGTACATCGGCAGTACCGACCAGCGTGGTCTCCATCACCTCGTCCGCGAGATCGTCGACAATTCCGTCGACGAGGCGCTTGCCAAGCACTGCGACAAGATCACCGTCCGGATCGGCAAGGACAACGTGGTCACGGTTCGCGACAACGGTCGTGGCATCCCCGTCGATATCCACTCCAAGCAGAAGAAATCCGCTCTGGAAGTGATCATGACGGTCCTCCACGCTGGCGGCAAGTTCGGCGGCGGCGGCTACAAGGTCTCGGGCGGTCTGCATGGCGTTGGCGCGTCTGTCGTCAACGCCCTTTCGGAGTGGTGCCGGGTTCAGGTCATCCGTGAAGGCGACATGACCGGCTCGATCTACCAGCAGGAGTACAAGCGGGGCAAGCCGACCTCGAAGGTTCAGATCATCGCTACGGGCGACGAGGCTGACCACGGAACGACGACCTCGTTCTATGCCGACGAGAAGATCTTTACCGCGGGTCACGACTACAACACCGACTCGCTCGAGCAGTGGTTCCGGGAGACGGCCTACCTCACCAAGGGGTTGAGCATTACCCTGAACGACGACCGCGACGACCGTGAGGCGACGTTCTACTTCGAGGGTGGCATTGTCTCGTTCGTCCGCCACCTTAATCGCAGCCGCGCCGTCGTCAACGACAAGCCTTTCTACGCCATCCGGGAGACCGACGACTGGGCCGTGGAAGTCTCACTCCAGTACAACGACAGCTACGGGGAGTCGGTCCATTCCTTCGCCAACAACATCAACACCGCTGACGGCGGCACGCACCTCTCCGGCTTTCGCTCCGGCCTGACTCGGACCATCAACGACTACGCCCGCAAGAATGGATTCCTCAAGGGCGACGAGAGTCTGACCGGCGAGGACGTTCGAGAGGGCCTGACCGCGATTGTCTCGGTCAAGCTGTCCGAGCCCCAGTTCGAGGGTCAGACCAAGGGCAAGCTCGGTAACGCCGAAATGGCCGGCGCGGTCCAGAGCGTCGTGAACGAGTCGCTCGGTGCCTACCTCGAGGAGAACCCGCAGATCGCCAAGCGGGTGATCGAGAAGTGCCTGACCGCGGCCCGAGCCCGTGAGGCGGCCCGGAAGGCCCGCGAGCTCGTCCAGCGCAAGGGTGGTCTGGAGAGCTTCAGCCTTCCCGGCAAGCTGGCTGACTGCTCCGAGCGCGATCCGGCCCGGAGCGAGCTCTACATCGTCGAGGGTGACTCGGCCGGTGGTACGGCCAAGCAGGGCCGTGACCGTCGCTTCCAGGCCATCCTGCCGCTCCGGGGCAAGATCCTGAATGTCGAAAGGGCCCGGCTGGACAAGATGCTCCAGAGCAACGAGATCCGGACGCTGATCACCGCGATGGGCACGTCGGTCGGTGAGCAGTTCGACCCCGCCCGGCTTCGCTACCACCGGATCATCATCATGACCGACGCCGATGTGGATGGGGCCCACATCCGGACGCTGCTGCTCACCTTCTTCTACCGGCACATGGAGCAGCTCATCCGGGACGGCCGGATCTACATCGCGCAGCCGCCGCTCTACCGGGTCGCGAACAGCAAGGAGCATCGCTGGACCTACAACGAAGAGCAGCGTGAGGCCGCCATGGCGGAGCTCGGTGGCAAGGTCGAGGTTCAACGGTACAAGGGGCTGGGCGAGATGAACGCCGAGCAGCTCTGGACCACGACGATGGACCCGGAGAACCGGACCCTGATGATGGTCACGATCGAGGATTCCATCCAGGCCAACGAGACCTTTGATATGCTCATGGGGAGCGCCGTGCCCCCGCGCAAGAAGTTCATCCAGAGCCACGCTCGTGACGTCGTCAACCTCGACGTCTGATCGGGAGATCGACCGACAGGGGTGACGCCGGCCGGGTTCTCCGGCCGGCGTTTCTGGTTTCAGGAGGATGCTGTGCGGATTGCGGTCGATGTGATGGGTGGCGACTTCGGGCCACATGTGATCGTGCCTGGTGCCGTCCAGGCTGCTCGATCCCTTGGTGTCGGGCTCGCCCTGGTCGGTCAGGAGGCGCTCGTCCGGCGCGAACTGGCCGCGTCGAAGCACGAGGGACTCGATATCATCGTCGTTGACGCGGCTGATGTCGTTGAGATGACCGATCACGCGGTCACGGCGGCCCGGCGCAAACCGAACTCCAGCATGGCGGTCGCGCTCCGGATGGTGAAGGAGGGTACGGCGGGAGCAATGGTCTCGGCCGGACACAGCGGCGCGGTCATGGCGACGGCACTGCTCATCCTCGGCCGGGTGCCAGGCATCGAGCGCCCGGCCCTGGCGTCGGTCATGCCCACTCTCTCAGGTCGCGTGCTGGTCCTTGACCTTGGCGCCGTGACTGACCCAAAGGCGTCACACCTGGTGGATTTCGCCCTGATGGGCTCGATCTACGCCCACGACGTGCTCGGGATCCCTCGACCCACGGTCGGCCTGCTCAGCAACGGTGAAGAACCGGGCAAAGGGAATCAACTCGTCAACGAGGTCCACCCGCTGCTGGTGAAGCTGGAAGAGATCGACTTCCGGGGCAACATCGAGGGCAACCACATCACGAAAGGTGTCGTCGATGTCGTCGTGACCGACGGCTTCACGGGGAATGTCACCCTCAAGGTCGCCGAGGGCGTTGCATCCCTGGTTACCAGTGCGCTCCGGGAAGAAGTGACACGGACATTCCCTCGGAAGATCGCCGCCCTCACGCTGCGTCCGGCCTTCAACGCCCTCCGAAAGCGCTTCGACTACCGGGAATCCGGTGGCGCGCCCTTACTCGGCATCAACGGAGCGACGATTGTGGCCCACGGCCGGTCCGACGAGCGAGCGATCGCTTCCGCGATCCGCGTGGCCCATCAGTTTGCCTCTGGTGACACGATCGTCCGGTTCGCCGGAATTGCCGAACGCCGACAGGCTGTCCTGGAAGCTGTTCCCGAGTAACTGCATGGCTCAACAAGAGGTGGCGGTAGCGGCCCTCCATCTTCATCTGGTCTGGCTTCATTCGGTTCTGACCAGGTCGCCGGCAGGCGATAGAGCGCGAGCGAGATGGAGTCGGGGGTGGAGCTGCCCGCTCACCAACGACCGGAGGCATCAGAACCGCTTCGCTGACCGATGGCAGCGACAAAGGGAGGAGGCCCATCAGCTTCATGCTGACGGGCCTCCTCCCTTTGACTGATCGCGCCCCGCCAACAGGCGACGACGTTCACGGCTCCCGCTCGTCACGCCCTGCGGCTAGAGCTCATTGCCATCAGGCGGAAAAGCGGTATGGCCGTCCCTCGTATTGCGCAACCGCGGAGTGGGTGCTAATTGTCGTCCGAGCCACCATTGACGGACCGCTTGAGCTGGGTCCCTGGGGTGAACGTCGGGCTGAAGCGAGCAGCGATCGTCATCGGTGCGCCGCTCTGCGGGTTGCGGCCCTCGCGCTCAGGGCGATGGACGACCTTGAAGGAGCCGAAGCCACTGATCGCGACGCCTTCCCGGTCGCTGTCGGACTTCGAGGAATCCTCAATCAGCGCCTTCTCGATGGTGCTGAAGACGGCCGAGATGACCGCGCTGGTCTGCGACTCGGAAAGGTTGACCTGCTCGGCGACGCTCTTGACGAGATCCTGCTTGCGCATTGCATCTCCTGACACATAGATTGACCAAAAGGTCCGGGACGACTGCAAGGGTCCTTAGGCACCATCTGGGCCAAGGGTCTGTCGTCAACTGGAACGGCCGGAGATCGGCTAGACCGACTGCTCGCGGACTCGACCTGCGGATAGCTTAGCGAAAACCGCCCGCCGACGCACTATTTCTTCGCACATCGGCTGCCAGAGCGGCGCTGGCGGGCAATTTCGAACAGGATGATGGACCCAGCGACCGCCGCATTGAGCGACTCGACTCCCGCCGCCATCGGGATGGAGACGGTTCGATTGGCGAGTTCCCGACTGGCAGCTCCCGGCCCATTCGCTTCAGAACCGACGATTAGGAGGAGCGGTTGGCTCCAATCGGCAACGTCGTAGTCGAGGTCAGCGCCGGCTTCCGCTATCGTCCGGATCGCGATCGTCCGGTAGCGGGCGGACGGGATCGATCCGGACGGAATGACCGGCACTCGAAAGTGGGTCCCCATCGCCGCCCGAACGACCTTGGGGTTATAGGGGTCCACGGACCCCTCCCCGATCAGCACCGCGTCCGCACCCGCCGCGGCGCTGGAACGGATCAGCGTTCCCATGTTGCCGGGATCACGGATGCCGTCCAGCAGCACGACGAGGGTCGTCGTCTCGGGAAGTTCCGGCTGGGCAGGGATTGGCAGCAGGGCGATCACGCCCTGCGGGTGGACGGTATCGGTCAGCGAGTCGAACAGTGACGGACTCAGCACCCGCACGATGTCAGGCTCCGCTGCTGCGAGGATCGCCGCCAACGTCCGTGACGAAGGACTGAAGCCATCTCGCAAGACGACAGCATGCGGGTCGATCCCAGCGTCGAGGGCATCGATGACCGCTCGCTCACCTTCGACCACGAAGAGTCCCGCCTCCTCGCGCCCCTTCCGGCGGTCAAGGTTCCGGGCCAGGCGAACGATCTGGTTGCCCGGCGAGGTGATCGTTTCCCTTTCTCGGACATGACGACGCCGCCGGAGATCATCCGGCGGCATCGTCTGGGACGATTCCGAAGAACCGGTTCCGCTGCCTGCTATGAGAGTTCCGCCCGGGCACGATCGACGATCGCGCTAAAGGCGGCGGCGTCCCGGACGGCAAGATCCGCGAGGATCTTCCGGTCAACGGTGATGCCGGCCAGGGCCAGACCGTGGATCATACGGCTGTAGCTCAGGCCATTCAGGCGAGCAGCGGCGTTGATGCGAATGATCCAGAGCCGGCGCATGTCGCGCTTGCGATTGCGGCGGTCGCGATACGCGTACCGTAGCGCATGCATCATCGACTCGTGGGCGCGCTTGAACAGCCGCCGGTTGGTCGCGCGGTGACCCTTCACCTGCGCGATGACGCTTTTATGGCGACGGTGTGAGGTGACGCCGCGCTTTACTCGTGCCATATCGTTCTCCTAGGTGTTGGGCCGGCCGCCACCAGGTAATGCGGCCATTCGTCTGGCGAGAATCGGGGTCTAGTCGAGTCCGTACGGGATCATGCGACGAACACGCTTCTCGTCGCTGCTGCTCAGGGGCAACATGCGATCGAACTGGCGCTTGATCCGCATGGACTTCTTCCGCCGAAGGTGACTCTTGTTGTGCTTGGTTCGCATGATCAGGCCGGTACCGGTTACCTTGAACCGGCGAGCCGCGCCCTTATGCGTCTTGAGCTTCTGCTTGGCCACGTGATTCCTCACCTCTCTCCGTAGCGATCCGGATAGCTTCGGCCATTGCCGAGCCCTCCTCCTGCTGTTCGTCGGACCCCACCGCCGCCGAGCGCTCCTCGCGACCGGACTCGCGCTCCGCCATGCTCTGCTTGGCCTTGATCGGGGCGAGATGCATGATCATCGTCCTCCCCTCCATCTTCGGCGTCAGCTCCATGGTCGACTGCGTCTTCAGCATCTCCCAGAGCTCGTCAAGCAACCCCTTGCCGATGTCCGGATGCGCCATCTCGCGTCCCCGGAACCGGACGGTGAACTTTACCTTGTCGCCACCATCGAGGAACTTCGCGGCCTGCCGTGACTTGGTCTCGAGATCGTGATCACCGATCTTCGGCTGGATGCGAATCTCCTTGAGCTCGACGACATGTTGATTCTTGCGAGAATCACGATCTCTCCGGCTCTGTTCGTACCGGAATTTGCCATAGTCCATCATTCGACAGACCGGCGGTACCGCGTTGGGAGCCACCTCGACGAGGTCAACCCCACGGGAGCGCGCCAGATCGAGAGCTTCGCGCGTCGGCAAAATACCGAGCTGCTCGCCGTCCTCGTCGATGACCCGGACCTCTCGGATTCGGATGCGCTCATTGACCCGTGGTGTTAGCGTTGGTCTAGTTATTGTTTGCCTCCTGGCACCTCGTTGTCCCAAGTTTACCGAGCAACAAAAAAACGCCGGTCATTCGACCAGGCGTTCACGGCGACTGGGGTCGTCCGACGAACGATACCATTCGTCCCTGTGCGGGTCAACGTGGGAATGCATTTGTTCTATCAAGTATAGCAGTCTGGCCGTGATGAAGCACGAGATACTCTCTGGTCGCCACTTCGTCGACCCGCAACTGCTCGATCATCCCCTCGATCGTTGGGAACCTCTGGTCGGGTCGTAGACGGTAGAGCAGGTCGACCCCAAGCGTATACCCATAGAGGTCTCCCTCGAAGTCCAGCAGGTGCGTCTCGATCTGGCGGACGCCGGTGTTGACCGTTGGCCGGGTGCCAACGTACGTCATCGCCCCGCGAGGGCTCACCTCCCCCGGAACCCATGCGAGGCTCGCGTAGATACCGTCCGCAACCGGGACCAGGTCACCGGGAGGCATCACATTGGCCGTCGGGAAGCCAATCTGCCGACCATAGTGAGAATTGTGCACGACGGGTCCTGTGACCCGGAACGGCCGTCCCAGAAAGTGCGTCGCCTTCTCCGGCCGGCCCTGCACGATCGCCTGCCGGATGGCTGAGCTGCTGACGATCTCATCACCATCGCTGATCCGTGTGACCGCCCGCAGCGTAAAACCGTGTTCGCGCCCGAGGGCGGTCAAACACGCCACATCGCCAGCCCGGCTCCGGCCCAGTGCGAAGGCTTCGCCAACAAGGATCTCGACTGGCGCGGCCCGTTCGACGAGCTCTGCGATGAAGCTCTCTGCGGTCCGCTCGGAGAAGTCGCGGCTGAACGGAATGACGCAGATCTCATCCAGACCGCGGGCACCGATCCGGTCGAGTTTCTCGACCGCTGTGCAGATCCGTCCGGGGAAGGCACCCGGCCGAAGGACCATCGCCGGGATCGGCTCGAACGTCATGGCGAGAGATGGCAGGCTGAGTTCGGCTGCCCGGCGAACAGTCGAGTCGATCAGGAACTGGTGGCCTCGGTGGACACCGTCGTACGTCCCAAGGGTGATGACCCGTGGCACCCGACTGAGTTGTTCGAGACCAGTCAGGACTGGCGTCTTTGGTACGGTGGGCTGCTCAGACTCCGTCATTTCGCACCACCTTCCATGGCCTGACTCCCGGCTCGGAGCCACGACCGATTCCGAGCCAGTTGCCCTGGTCGTCATAGGCTCGGACCCCCGTCGCTTCCTGAGCGGGCAGCCCCGCGACGAGCCGGCCCTGAAGCCAGTCAGTTCGACGAGTGATGTCGAGAACGATAGCCGGCCAGGTTTGCACAATGGTATCCGGATGGATCGCGATCGACTCCCATTCCGCGACCGGATCGTCACCAAGTGCCTGATCGAGGTCGGCCAGGGTCCACGCCTCGTCTAGTCGAAATGGACCGGTCCAGGTTCGGACGAGGTTGCTCAGAAAGGCGCCGGTCATGAGCACCTGACCAAGATCGTGAGCCAGCGACCGAATGTACGTCCCCTTGCTACAGTCGATCTCGATGGTCAGGACGGGAGGGTCCCACGCAATCAGTGCCAGGCCATGGATCGTAACGGACCGCTCGTAGCGCTCAACGGTTTCGCCACGCCGGGCGGCCTCATAGAGTCTCTCGCCATTGATCTTGATCGCGGAGTGCATGGGTGGCAGCTGCAGGATCATCCCACGGAAGTCAACAAGCGCGGACTCGATAGTCGCTCGGGTGGGGAGTTCGCCGGCGAACGTCTCCGTGACAGTACCATCGATGTCGTACGAGTCGGTTTGAACGCCAAGCGTAACTTCGGCGAGGTAGCCCTTGGAAGCGTCTGCCAGGAATTCGACCACCTTGGTCGCGTCGCCAACGAGCACCGGAAGCACACCGGTCGCCGCCGGATCGAGCGTTCCGGCGTGACCTACGCGCCGCTCACCCGTCAGGCGGCGAACGCGAGCCACCACGTCGTGACTCGTCCATCCAGCTGGTTTGTCGACGATCACCACTCCATGGAGCAGGCCGTTCGTCGCACGTCGTCCACGACCCATCGACCGTTAGTGCCTCTGCGACGGGTCGTGCATGGAAATCGCCGCCTCCGAGACGCGTTCCAGGAACCGCCGTTTTTCCTCGGCCCCGCCGAGGATGGTGCAGCCAGCTGCCCGAGGGTGTCCTCCCCCGCCAAACTCGGCCGCGATCGCCGCGACATCGACGTCAGGCGGCAGGCTGCGAAGGCTGACGCGCCAGCCGTTGTCGGTTGCGAACAGGATCGCGGCTACCAGCGATCCTTCCGTACCAAGGAGGAAGTTGACCAGACCTTCGGCCTCACTGGGTACTGCCCCACAGGCCGCGAACATCGGCTCGGTCAGCGCCGTCCAGATCACCGAACCGGTCCAATCGACTTCCCGGAGCGCGTGTTCCCAGAGACAGACACTCGATCGGGGCTTGACCCGGAACAGGCCGTCAACGATCGGTTCGGGGTTGGCACCGGCGTCAACGAGATCGGCCGCGGTGCGCATCGTCCGCGAGGTCGTGGCCGATGTTCGCAATCCCAGTGTGTCGCCGTAGATTCCGGCCAGCAGACACTGGGCGATCGGCTGACTGAGCGGCACGCCCCAGGCTCTGATCAGTTCCGCGATGATTTCGGACGTAGCCGCCGCCTCGGAGAAGACGATGTTGATCGTTCCGAACCGGTCGTTGGTCACGTGATGGTCGATATTGACTATTGGGATCGATCCATCGAACCAGTTCGGATGGTCGGTCTGGAGACTGCCAAGGCGCCGCCGGTCAGACGAATCCGCCAGGCAGAGCACATCGAACTCGGGCAGTTCATGCTGCCCGTAGGTGAGGACCCGATCCAGGAAGGGCAGGAAGGTCAGGCTATGGGGGAGATTGCCATCGCTGATCACGGGAAAGGCCTCGACGCCGAGCTGTTCGAGAGCGACGCAGAGCGCGATCGCCGAAGCAAGGGCGTCCGCGTCGACATTCTGATGCGTCGGCACCAGCACCCGCCTTGCGGTACGCAGGAGGGCCAGTGCTTCCTCCGCCACGGCCGGGTCGATCGACCACGGCGCGGCCGCCACCTGTAGCTGCTCCGCCATCCTAGCGCCCTTCGCCATTGGCACCCGAGCGAGTGGTCTCCGGGTCAGTGGCCTTGGAACCAGTCTCGACGTCGATCGCGGCGGGACGATTGGCGTCACGCTCGTGCAGCGTGTTGAGTGCACGGGCGATCTGCTCGGCATGCTCCATCGACCGATCACCGCGAAACTCGAGATCAGGAATGCTGTGGGTTCGAAGTCGGGGCTTGAGATGGAAGCGAATGAAGGATGCGGCCGACTTCAGCGCCGCAAGCGTCTCGTCGCGCTCCTTGTCCGAGCCCAGGACACTGACGTAGACCCGGGCGGAACGCAGGTCCTCGGTCACTTCGACCTCGGTGATACTGAAGAACCCGACCCGTGGATCGTTTACTTCCCGACGGATGATGTCGCTTAGCTCCTCCCGGAGTAGTTCAGCGACTTGAAGCGTGCGGCGGCTCATGGCTCTCCTGCCCAGCGAAAAGGCGATGCAGCCGAAATCGGCCGATCGCCCTTCCACGTTACCGCGCTATCTGCGGCCGCCAACCGGCACGCGCGCGACTTCCTGACGATGATAGAACTCGAGCTGATCGCTGACCTGAAGGTCATTGAAGTTCTCCAGTCCCACACCACACTCGTACCCGGTCGCGACTTCCCGGACATCGTCCTTGAAGCGGCGAAGCGACCGAACGCTGCCCTCGTGCTGGAAGACACCGCCCCGGAGAACACGAATCTTGCTGCTTCGGAGGATCTTGCCGTCGAGGACGTAGGCCCCCGCAACCACATCGCCATTCGGCAACTTGAAGGTATCGCGGACTTCCGCGTAGCCGTCCGTGACATCCTCGTAGACGGGCGCGAGCAGACCCGTCATGGCGAGACGGACCTCATCCAGCAGGTTGTAGATCACGCTGTAGAACCGGATATCCACCCCGGCGGTTTGCGCGGCCCGGTTGGCGGCGGCGTCCGGTCGGACGTTGAAGCCAATGATGGACGCGTCGGTCGCCGACGCGAGGCTGACGTCGGAATCACTGATCCCGCCGGTGCCGGCGTAGAGCACGGTGAGGTGGACGCCCTGTGTGACGTCCTCATTGAGCTTGAGGAGCGCCGTCTGGATCGCCCCAAGGGAACCACTCACGTCGGCCTTCAGGATGACCCGCATCTCCGCGGAAGCGCCGTCCTGCATCTGGTTGTACAGATCGTTCAGCCGCGTCGGACGGTTCTCGGTCAGGTTGGTGATGCGCTGCAACGCCAGGCGCTGCTCCGCGACCGCTCGGGCCGTCTTCTCGTCCTCGTAGAACTCGAACGTGTCGCCGGCCTGTGGAACCTCGAGCAAACCGAGAACCTCGACCGGCATGCTGGGCTCGGCGCGACGCGGCTTGCGGCCGCGGTCGTCGAACATCGCCTTGACCCGGCCGTATGTTGAACCGGCGACGATCACGTCGCGCAGGTTGAGCGTGCCCTGCTGGACGAGGACGGTCGCGATCGGCCCTCGGTTCTTGTCGACCCGGGCCTCGATCACAGTGCCGGAGGCCGGACTGTGCGGGTTCGCCTTGAGCTCATTGACGTCGGCGACAAGCAGGATCACCTCGAGGAGATCGTCCAGTCCGAGCTTCTCCTTGGCGGAGACCTCCACGAACGGCGTGTCGCCCCCCCACTCCTCCGGCATCACGCCAAAGTCACTGAGCTGCTGCTTCACCCGGTCGACGTTGGCTGACGGCAGATCGATCTTGTTGACCGCGACCACCATCGGGACGTGAGCCGACTTGATGTGGGCGATCGCCTCACGCGTTGTCGGCATCAGACCGTCGTCCGCCGCGACCACGAGGATCGCCACGTCGGTCATCTGCGCTCCACGGGACCGCATGGCCGTGAACGCCTCGTGACCAGGGGTATCCAGAAAGGTGATCTTGCGTCCGTGATTCTCGACCTGATAGGCGCCGATGTGCTGGGTGATGCCACCGGCCTCGCCCTGGGCGACCTTGGCCGACCGCAGCGCATCGAGCAGCGAGGTCTTGCCGTGGTCGACGTGACCCATGATGGTCACGACCGGGGGTCGGATCATCGACTCCGGGTCGGCGTCCGCTTGCTCCTTGCGCTTCTCGAAGTCGCCGTTTTGGCCAACGACGATCTCCTGAGACTCCTCGAACGTTTCCCAGCCCAGCGCCGTCGCGACCTTCTGGGCCGTCTCGAAGTCGATCTGCTGGTTGACGTTGGCCATGATGCTGAGCTTCATCAGCTCCTTGACCACTTCGACGGGATTGACGTCGAGGAGTTCGCCGAGATCCTTGACTGACAGCACCGGGGCCAGTGCGACTGGATGACGCTCGACAGGCGCTGCCCGTCGGAGAGCAACAGTGCGCGCTCCCGCGCCACGACCCCCTCGGCCGCCACGACCAGCTGGTCCTCGACCGCCACCACGTCCGCCTGGTCCGCCTCGGCGAACGCCTCCCTGAACCGTATTTGCCATCTAGGCAGTCCTTTCGTTGGATGTCGCCGCGGACGCCGTCGGTACGTCGGGCAGCGAATCCGCAAATGTCTGTAGAGTCGAACGGGCTGCGTCGTCAAGATCGACTTTGAGGGCCCGGCCAAGCAGAGGGGTTGTCAGCGCTCGCTGCCAGCATGACGACTGGGAGCACAGATACGCGCCCCGTCCGTTTCGCTTGCCGCTCAGGTCGATCTCGATCATGCCGTCCAGCGTCCGAACGACCCGTGTGAGCGTCCGCTTGGCATCCTTGTCGCGGCAGGCAATGCAGGTCCGCTGAGGGACGTGCTTCGGCCGATGAATCTGGCCGCGCTTCGGTTCCGGCCGCGAAGGCTGGGGACCAAGTCGCGGCTGGGTCACGATGATCGCCTGGGGTATGGGGGACCCTGACTCGATCTGGTTGGGCTCCGTCTCACGTTCCATTTGGTGCCCCTCTCTGTTGGTCCAGCAACCCGGCCACTGGCCGACCCATGGATCCGTTATCTGTTTGTTCAGGATTGCGGCGCCTCCACAAGATCGCCCGGAGCGACGCTTGGCTCCCCATCGAGCGGAAGCTCGTCGGTAGTGGACGCATCGTATCGAACGCGAAGTTCGCGGTTGTAGAAGACCTCGAGATCGTTGCCAACCTTCTCGACATCCACGCTCATACCGACCAGATCTGCCGGAAGCGGACCGAAGGACACGCCCTGGACGTCGATCGTCGCGTCGGGCCGAACCAGACGGGGCTGCCGGCCAATCCACGCCATCTCGATCTGGTTGCTGACAACCGCCGCGCGCGCCTGACGGAGAAGGTCGCTACTGCCGTCGAAGAGCGCCTCGGTGTCCTTGATGTCGATCCGCCAGCCGGTCAGCTTGAACGCGAGCCGCGCGTTCTGACCTTCCTTGCCGATTGCGAGCGACATCTGATCGCTGGGCACGATCACTGTGGCGATGTGTGACTCCTCGTCGAGCGAGACGTTGGTCGGCTTGGCCGGGCTCAGGGCGTTGGAGATGAAGCTGGCCGGATCAGGCGACCACTCGATCACGTCGATTTTCTCGCCGTAGAGCTCATTGACGATGTTCTGAATTCGGACGCCGCGGACACCGACGCAGGAACCGACCGGATCGACCTTCTCCTGGCGAGCCGTCACGGCAACCTTGGAACGGAGACCCGGCTCCCGCGCGACGGCCATGATCTCCACGGCGCCACTGAAGATCTCGGGCACCTCGAGTTCGAAGAGTCGGCGAATGAGGGCGGGGTTGGAACGGGACACGATCAACTGCGGTCCCTTGGCCTCCTTGTTGACCTCGACCAGCATGACCTTCAGTCGCTGACCGGTCCGGTAACGCTCGCTGGAGACCTGCTCACGCGAGGGCATGACCGCTTCGGCCTTGCCAAGCTCGACGATGACTGCCCGGGAATCCGCCCGCTGGACCATCCCGTTGAGCAGTTCGCCTTCCTTGTCGTGGTACTCGTCCCAGACCGTTTCGCGCTCGTAATCCCGAATGCGCTGCAGAACGACCTGTTTGGCGGTCTGGGCGGCGATCCGGCCGAAGTTCTCCGGCGTCCGCTCGAACTTGATCTCATCACCCACGGTCACGTAGGGGTTGAGTTTGATCGCCTCGGCCAGCAGCATGTCGTTGACCGGATCGACGATCTCTTCGACAACCCGCTTGTGCACGAACACCTGGATGTCGATCGTCTCCTCGACCGCCTTGCCTTTGGGGGCTGGCTTGCCGTCGATGAACTCGATGGAAACCTCTTCTTCGCTGTTTGCCATTTTCTTGTAGACCGTCTTGAGCGCGTGCTCGATCGCCTGCTCGACAGCCTCGCGCGGGATTCCCCGCTCGGCAGCGATCTGTGCGATCGCCGTCTTGAAATCGTTCTTCACCGGCTTCCCTCCTTGTCTCTCTGAGGGGGCATTCCCTCGGTTCTTCCACCACAAGGCGGATAGAACCACCGGCACTTGTTCGAGCGCAGGGACAGCAAAGAGCGTGGGCCCTGGTCCCACGCTCACTCAGAATCGCTTGGTTCCTCAGGGTATTATACCATCCTGAGCGACTGTCCCTCCATATATGTGAAGCTGGGCCAGGAACTTCGACCAGACGGCAAAATGGCCAGGCTGTGTGGGGCGATCACTCAACCGACGCGGTGACTGCACCGTGGTGAGCGATCACCCGGTCAATCGCCGGACAGGAATGCCGCCGATGCGTGGCGGCCATTCACGAATCATCCTGTACACTCCGAGGTTGACTGTGTACCTCGCCGGAACAATCGGCGGATCTGACATGGGCCGGGGGCTGCCGGAGGTTTTTCGAGGGATGAGAGAAACGCATCTGCGGACGTGGCTGCGTCCCGGAATGTCTGTGAAGCGCTGGGCGGCGTTGCTGCTGGCGGGAGTTCTGCTCGCCTGCCTGTCCGTCTCCATGGGTATCGCCTGGGTCTACCGCACCAACGACCTCCCGGACCTGTTGACGCGGCTGATTCAGCTTGGCACCCTTCAAGCCGTTCCCCACCCTGCCCGCGGCATCCTGCTGTTCGTCGTCGGGCTTACGATGCTCGGCTATGCGATCTGGCGGATGGCACAGTCTATCCTTGCTCCCTTCATCGACCGTTCCAGGACCGGGGCGAGCGTTGCCCAGATCGTCGCTGAGCATCGGTTTGGTCCCGTCAGCCCTGACCTCAATGTGGTGGTCATCGGTGGTGGGACGGGGCTTGCCACCGCCCTTCGAGGCCTCAAGCACGCGAACGTCGGAATCACGGCCATCGTAACCGTGGCTGACGACGGCGGGAGCACCGGCCGGCTTCGGACGGATTTCGAGATGCCAGCACCCGGCGACATCCGCAACTGCATCGTCGCACTTTCCGACGCGGAATCGACCGTTGGCAAGCTCTTCAACTATCGGTTCGAGGGCGAAAGCGCCACGCTGGCCGGCCACAGCTTCGGCAATCTCTTCATCGCCGCGCTCACTCAGGTCACTGGCAACTTCGAGCAGGCAGTGATCGAGTCCGGACGTGTGCTCGCGACCCGGGGCCGAGTCTTGCCGTCCACGCTCGAGGATGTTCACCTCACGGCACGTCTGGTCGACGGAACGATCGTGTCAGGCGAATCGGCAATTGGGCATAGTCCCTGCCCGATCGCCGGAATTGCGCTCCAGCCGGCTCGACCCAAAGGCTACGAGCCGGCGATCTCGGCGATCCTCGGAGCCGATCTGATCGTGCTTGGTCCGGGCAGTCTCTACACGAGCGTGTTGCCGAACCTGCTTGTCGCCGGCGTCCGGGAGGCGATCGACCTTTCCCGCGCCAGAACCGTCTACGTCTGCAACGTGGCCACGCAGCACGGTGAGACCGACGCGTTCGGAGTCGAGGATCACGTCCGTGCCATCGTCAGCTACCTGGGTGAGGGCGTCCTCGATTACGTGGTCGCCAACGATCACCGCCCAGAGTTTATTGCTCAAGTGGATGAACCACAGAGACCGGTCGCGGTCATTCCCGGCATGGACAGGACGACCGCCGGGGTCATCGTAATCCGGCGCGATCTGGTGGACCCGGAGAACGGGCTCTGGCACGATTCGGACAAACTGGCTCAGGCACTCCTCGAAGTTGCCGGGATGCCCGTTCGGTCCCACCGTCCTCGGCAGGAACACAAGGTTCTCGCTACAGCCTAAGTGGCTACGCTCAGTTCTGGCTGTCTTCTCTCAGGAAGGTCTAGTCGAAGTCTGCGCGTCGAATGCCCGGAGGCCGGGACTTCAGAGGCATATCCAGTACGTCACATCGCTCCCGTTTCGTTCGATTCTCTTCAGGGGAGGTCTCTGTGGTTTACCGCGTAGGTATCAACGGCTTCGGCCGCATCGGCCGGAACGTCTTCAAGGCGACTGAGAAGGGTGGCTTCGGCGATCTTTTCGAGGTCGTGGCTGTCAACGATCTGAGTAGTCCGGACTCGCTCGCCCATCTACTGAAATATGACTCGACGTATGGTCGCTACGACGCCGATGTCTCCAATTCCGGTGACTCCATCACGGTCAACGGCCGGACCGTGACGGTGCTGTCCGGGCGGTCACCCGAGGACCTCCCGTGGCGAGCGATGAACGTCGATCTCGTGATCGAGTCCTCCGGGCGCTTCACCGATGCCGAGCAGGCTCGCGGGCACATCACGGCTGGAGCGAAGAAGGTCATCATCACGTCGCCGGCCAAGGGTGAGGACATCACGCTCGTCCTTGGGGTGAACGAGACCGCCTACGATGCCGGGGTGCATGACATCATCTCCAACGCGTCGTGCACCACGAACTGCCTAGCGCCGATCGCCAAGGTCCTGTTGAAGGAATTCGGCATCAAGCGAGCCTTGGTCACCACGGTCCACTCCTACACCGCCGACCAGATGCTCGTCGACGGGCCGCACAAGGATCTGAGGCGGGCCCGCGGCGCCGCCCAGAACATCATTCCGACGACGACCGGGGCGGCTCGGGCGATCGGTCTCGTGCTGCCGGAACTCGAAGGCAAATTCGACGGCTTTTCCCTCCGGGTTCCGACGCCGACCGTCTCGATCATCGACCTCGTCGCGGAGACCGAACGCCCGGTGACCGTCGAGGCTGTCAACGCTGCCTTCAAGGCGGCGGCCGAGAGTGAGGAGCTCCGGACGATCCTGGCGTACACCGACGAGCAACTCGTCTCGAGCGACTACCGGGAGGACAGCCGGTCCGCGATCGTCGATGGCCCGTCGACGATGGTGACGGGCGAAACGCTGGTCAAGGTCCTGGCGTGGTACGACAACGAGTGGGGCTACTCATGCCGTGTTGCCGACCTGACCGCGCTGATCTGCGAGATCGGGTTCCCGAACGCCTGATCAGCGTCGCCTGAAGGAAGAATCGACCATGACGAAACGTTCGATCGAGGACGTTGAGGTCCGGGGCAAGCGCGTCCTCGTCCGGGTGGACTTCAACGTCCCGATTCAGAGCGGACGGATAACCGACGACACCCGGATCCGATCTCATCTTCCGACGATCCAGGCTCTCTTGAGTCGTGGCGCGCGTGTTGTCTTGGTCAGTCATCTTGGTCGGCCCAAGGGGTCGCCGGACCCGTCGCTTGGCCTTCGGCCGGTCGCTGGGCACCTGGCCGACCTGTTGAGTCGCCCAGTCGCGTTTTCCAGCGACCCGCCTGGCCCCGCGGCGGAGGAGGACGTGGCGGCGTTGAACGACGGCGATGTTCTGCTCCTGGAGAACATTCGGTTCGAGGCAGGTGAGGAAGCCAACGACCCCGATCTGGCCACCCGGCTGGCGAGCCTGGCCGATCTGTTCGTGAACGATGCGTTCGGCACCGCTCACCGGGCCCATGCGTCCACGGTTGGCGTTGCGGAGCTCCTGCCGACGTACGCGGGGCCGTTGCTGCTCCACGAGGTCGCGACGCTCCTCCAGCTCCTGGAAGCCCCCCGACGGCCCTTCGTCGCCATCCTCGGGGGTGCCAAAGTCAGCGACAAACTCGGCGTCATGGTCAACCTTGTGGGCCGGGTCGACAGTATTCTCGTCGGTGGCGGAATGGCCAACACGATCCTGCTCGCTCAGGGGGTCGAGATTGGGCGATCGCTGGCCGAATCTGAATTCGTTGACCAGGCCCGGGCGTTTCTCGAGAACGCCGTCGCCCATCGGACCTCGGTGCTCGTCCCGACGGACGTCGTCGTCGGATCCTCGATCGACGATGACCATGGCGAGGTGACGGAGGTCGCCACGATCGGTGGGGATCGGGCGATCTTCGACATCGGTCCGGAGTCCGCTGCTCGGTACGCTCAGGCGATCGCCGGGGCAGCGACCGTGTTCTGGAACGGGCCAATGGGCGTAGCCGAGCGGACACCATTCGCTGGCGGCACACTGACGGTCGCCCGGGCAGTCGCTTCATCGGACGGCACCACCGTCGTCGGCGGCGGTGACTCGATCGCCGCGCTGGCCCGGGCTGGGCTCCTGAGCCGGATCTCCCACGTCTCGACAGGCGGCGGCGCGTCATTGGAATTACTGGAAGGGCGAACGCTGCCTGGGGTCGAAGCGATTCCGGAGCATCAGCCCGGACCCTGACGCAGATTGTCGCCGGACTCCGACGGTGGTACGGTTCCCTCTTGCTACAACAAGCCTGTGCCGATGCTCGTGACCACGGTCCGCGCGCGGCCAGACCAGACGGCCAGAACGGAGCGGACGTTGGACAACGCGGTTAGCCTGGCGGTCATCATCCTGTCAGTTGTGTTGATCACCGTGATCCTGCTGCAGACCAAGGGCTCCTCATTCAGCGGAGCCTTCGGAGGAGACAGTGGATCGATCAACCGAACCCGGCGGGGCGTGGAACTTCGCCTGTTCCAGTTCACCATCGGCATCGCGGTCGTCTTCATCCTGTTCGCGATCTGGAGCTCGTTCGTCAACTAGACGAATGACGCCCGGGTTCCTGTCATGTTCGTCCGGGTCGTAACGGGGTATACTCTCGCCAGAGCCCGGTTCCTCAGCACACGCCTCTCGGTGAGAGGAGGGTCCAAGAAATGCCATCGATTGGTCCTACAGAATTGATCATCGTCCTGGTCATCGTTGTCATCATCTTCGGCGCCGGCAAGATCGGCGATATCGGCGGTGCCCTTGGTCGCGGAATCCGCGAGTTCAAGGAGAACACGACCGACCCCAACGACAAGCTTGATACCGGCTCGACGGACGATCTCGCGGGAACGACGACCACGACGTCCACCCGCCGCGAGGAGCCCGTCATGGCTTCCAAGTCCTCTGGCCAGCAGGTTCGCGCTGACGAGATCTAGTCGGCCTGGCATGGTCTACGACAGCCCAGAGACAGGACAGGGACCTCCGCTTCGGCGTGGTCCCTGTCCTTTTCCATGCGTCTCGTTTCCCACGCACCGAAACCGGGCTCGAACCGGGTTAGACACGACCATGCACGCTCACAAATGGTAAGCGTGACGTTGGAGGTGTAAACTGGAGTACGTCTTCGACTTCTTTGGCAACGATCTGGCTTTGGCATTCCGGGTAAATCAGCGCGAGCCGGACTCCCGCAGATCGGGCGCAGAACCACTCGCCGAAGGGGCTACGAGATGATCGAAACTGTCGTTGAAAGCATCCGGGTCAGCCTGGTCACGCAAACTCGGGTGGTCATCCTGAAGGAAGTCGGCGGGGATCGTCACCTCCCGATCTGGATCGGGGCCTACGAGGCCGAAGCGATCGCCATGGAGCTTCAGGGAGTGACGGCCAGCCGGCCGCTTCCCTATGACCTCATCCGGGCGATTATCAGTGATCTCGGGTCTGAGGTGCAGCGGATCGTGATCTCCGAAGTGATCGATGATGTCTTCCACGCCCGGATCGTCGTCCTCCATGACGGCAAGTCCATCGAGATCGATTCCCGGTCCAGCGACGCGATCGCCCTGGCCGTTCGGGTCAAGGTTCCGATCCTCGTCGCCGATGAGATCATGGAGCAGGCCGGAGTCGAGGTCGATTCGGACAGCGATGACGAGCCAGTGACACGGTCCGCCGCTACCCGTGACGCCTCAGGGACCGCCGCCCGGCCGACTCCCGCTGAAGAGGAGAAGCTCTCCGTCTTCCGCGATTTCATCAACTCGCTTGATCTCGACGACTTCGACAAGCGCAAATAGTTCGTCCGCCTATCCATCGAGGGCACGAATCTGGCTTCGCCGTAACGACTGCCCTCCAGTTCAACGCTCACGGAGAAGACATGGAATCATCGACGCCGGAAGGTCACGTCAAGCAGGTCGTCCTGGATCGGCTCCCGCGCTGCGCGGTCTGCCATAGTCCCTATGATGAGGACGACATCAACGTCGTCTCATCCCGGCGGGACGTCTGGATGATGGTCGTCGAGTGCGAGGTGTGCCACGCGCGGAACTTCGTCGCGGCGGTCCTGAAGGACGGAGACCCGGATCAGGCCAAGGTCGCCCTTCAGAAGATGTCCGAAGAGGCGGGGATCGGCGACCCGTCTTTCGAGCTGGATGAGCCTGCCACCGCGGTTTCTGAGCCCGCCGGCCAACCGGTAGGAGCCGGGGACGTGGCGGATATGCACGGGTTCCTGAACGGCTTCGATGGCGACTTCAAGCGGCTGTTCGGCTCCTCCAACGCTGAGCCCCGCGGCTAGATCCTTTGCGACTCGATCGGGAGGCGCCCGTCCTGTTGGACGGGCGCCTGGCGTTTTCGGACGCATTGGCTTGGCAGGTCGTCCGGATCGGCTCTACACTTCCGGGAGTTTGTGATATCCGTCACAGTCGACCCGACGATTGGTCCGCGTGCCCGGTTCGAGCGCTCGGATCCTCGGTGTCAGGGAGCAGCTACGGTGGCGAACGCGACTGGCCAGACCATCGACCTCGACGTCGTCCGTGAGATGATGTCGCACATCACCTTCTCCGATCACCAGGAGGCGCAGGAGTTGATCCTGTTCGCCTTGCAGGAGATCAACGAGCACTTTGGCTGGGTATCGCTCGAAGCCGCTGAGATCGTCGCCGAGCACCTAGGAACCACGGCCAACCGGGTCTACGGTCTCCTGACGTTCTACGCCGACTTTCGAACCGCCCCGCGTGGCGACAACTTCATGCTGGTCTGCCACGGTATGTCCTGCTACGTCGCCGGATCGATGCAGCTGGTCCAGTCGTTCAAGGATCGGCATGGCGTCAGCGATGGTGAGACGACCGCCGATGGGTCGCTCACGATCCAGGTCGTCGACGGCTGCCTGGGAGTCTGCGACCGCGCACCGCTGGTCAAGCTCAACCAGGACTTCCATGGCGAACTGACGGTCGAGTCGCTGAATCAGTTGGTTGGACAGCTGAGCACCGCGACCGCCAAGGGAGGTTCCGTATGACTACTGCGATAGCATCCCCCGTGCTCGGCAAGACGGATTCCGTCCTGCCGACACTAAGTTCTCGAGCGGACTTCGACGCCTTCCGCGAGCATAGTGAACGCGCGTGGGCCGCCCACTCTGCTTCCGACGCCTTCGTCGTCACCGTTGGCCTCGACTCGTCCTCGATCCCGAAGGGGGCGGCAGACGTCCTTGACGCCTGCCGGACGGCTCTGGCCGGTACGCCGGCGATCGTTCGTCAGGCGAGCGGCAACGGCGCCAACTGGATGGAACCCTGGGTTCAGATCAAGCGCCCCAACCAACCAGCGATCGTCTACGGCAACATCGAACCGAGCGACGTCGTGGAACTGCTCAAGGGAAACCTCGAGGATCGCGCCGTTGGCGTGATTGGCGACTCCGCCCACAATGGGGTCCTGCCGCTGAGTGAACTCCCCTTCTTCAAGCTCCAGAAGCGCATCCTCCTTCGGAACGTCGGGGTGATCGATCCGGAGTCGATCGAGGACGCTGTCGCCCGTGGCGCCTACAGCGGCTACATCAAGGCGCTGTTCGACGTGAGTCAGGATGAGGTGATCGAGGAAGTCACCAGGGCCAACCTGCGGGGCCGCGGTGGAGCGGGCTTCCCGGCCGGAATCAAATGGGCGAGCGGCAAGCGGGCCCGGAACCGGCCCAAGTACGTTGTCTGCAATAGCCATGAGGGCGAGCCGAACGTCTACAAGGACCGACGCATTCACGAGGGCGATCCGCACCGCCTCCTCGAAGGCATCCTGATCGCCTGCGTCGCGGTCGGCGCGGACATTGGTTACAACTACATCGGTGGGGAGTACCCGCTCGCGATCCAGCGCTTCCGGAAGGCAGCGGCCGACGCCGAGCGCCTCGGACTGATCGGCAAGAACGTCCTTGGCTCGGGCAAGGACATCGGGCTCCGGATCCGGGCGGGAGGCGGTGCCTACATCTGCGGCGAAGGTTCCGCCCTGATGTTCTCGATAATGGGCGTCCGCGGTCAGCCCCGCACCAAGCCACCTCGTTCAGTCGAAGAAGGACTCTGGAAGCGGCCGACCGTCGCCAACAACTCAGAGACGTTGGCGAACATCCCTGACATCGTCATGAACGGCGGCGACTGGTACGCCAGCATGGGCAGTGGCAAGAACACAGGGACCAAGCTCGTCACCGTGATGGGACCGGTCAAGCGGATGGGTCTCGTCGAGGTCGAGATGGGCACGCCGTTCCGGACGGTGATCGATCAGATCTGGGGCGGAATGAAGGATGGCCACACCTTCAAGGGCATCCAGACGGGTGGTGTATCGGCCGGTCCGCTGCTCGACGAGCATCTCGATGTCCCGCTGGACTTTGACTCGATGGCGGAGTATGGCGGAATGCTCGGATCGGGTGGCTTCGTCGTCTACGATGAGACGACCTGCGCCGTCGACTACGCCCGGTACATGATGGCCTTCAACCGCTATGAGTCGTGCGCCAAGTGCGTACCCTGTCGCCTGGGGAACCCGGCGCTGATCGAGATCATCGATCGAATCCGGCTGGGTCGCGGTTCAGAAGCCGATCTCGCCCTGATCGAAAGGACCAGCAAGCACATCATCGAGCTCTCGCTCTGCGGACTGGGGCAGGTCGCGCCGATGCCGCTCCTTGGCATGATGCAGAAGCACCACGAGGAGTTCATAGAGCACATTCAGGGCTATTGCCGCTGCGGCACCTGTCCGATCGAGCCTGGCGTGGGCGCAATTGCCGCCGACTGACCCAAACCCGACGCCCTGAAGCTATCTCAGTGAGACGACCTGGCCGATGCCCTGCTGCTCGGCCAGGTCGAACGCTTTCCGGGCAACGACCATGTCTTGGACCGCGTTGCCAACGGACTTGAAGAACGTGACCTGCTCCGGCGATGTCCGGCCGGGATGATCGCCATTGACGAGGTGGCCGAGTTCGACCGTGACATCGGCCGCTCGAAGCTCCCCGCTTCGAATGGGAATCACGAAGTCTCCGGCCTCTTCCAGTGCTGCCTCCAGCTGGTCGACAACGATCATGGATCGGACGACAGTCGCCGTGGGGATCTCCTGCATGGAGGGCGTGTAGGCGCCGACCGCGTTGATGTGCGTGCCGGCGCGGACATCGCGGTCATCCAGAACCGGCACCTGGGAGGTGGTGGCGGCGCAGATGATGTCGGCGTCCCGAGCCGCGGTTCGGTCGGTCGTGAGATCAGTCCGGTCCACCAGCTCGGGAGCGCGCTCAGTCAGCCACGTCTGAAACCGATCCAGTCCGGCTTTGCTGCGGCCGACGACGACGATGCGCTCGATCTCCCGGACAGCACAGACCGCCAGGATCTGTGTCAGTGCCTGGACACCGGCGCCATAGACCACGAGGACCTTCGCATCTTGTCGAGACAGCCGTTCCGTCGCGGCGCCAGAGACCGCGCCTGTCCGCAGAGCCGTGATCGTCGTCCCGTCCAGGAGCGCGAGTGGGACACCAGTCTTCGGGTCGACGATGAGGACAGTTGCGTGAATGAGTGGCAGGCCGTTGGCCGGATTGTTGCCAGCAACGGTGACGAGTTTGACTCCCAGCGCGTTCGCCGCGGGGACGGTGGCCGGCATTATCAGGGCGTCGAGGGCGGAGGCGTCAAGGTGGATGCCAGTGCGGAGTGGCGCTTGTGCCCGGCCTGCGCTCAGCTCCCCGAACGCCAGCGCCATCAGCCTGATCGCCTCTGGCATCGAGACGAGCGCCGCAATGTCCGATGCACCAATGATGCGCATGACGCGTAGTTCTCCCTCTGGGTCGGTCGAAAAAAGACGGTGATCGCGGGCGAGGCGAGCGAATTCTCCGATTCGGGCGATGGTACACTCTCCTCTCAACACCGCCTAATCGCGGATCATCTCTGTCCCCGACGCCTCGATTTCGAAATCACGCCGCACACCTCCTCCCGACCTACCACGCAGGGCTCATGACTGATCCATCTCTCAATCGTCGGCTCGACCACCACGCTCGTCGCTCGGGATTCGCTATTGGCGCATCGATGGCCGTCGCGATCGTGCTGCTGATTGGGGCGTTCGTCTGGCTGTTCGCCACGCTCAACCCCTACCTGAGCGACTTCATTGGAGCCGAGGCTGTCTCGACCAACGCGCCAACACTCTCGGCGGGTCAACCTGCGGCCGAAGTGACGCCGACACCCCCCGCCTCCAGACCGACGGCGACGGCGGCCGTTGCCGTCACCCCGACGGTGGCCCGAACGGTAGCGCCATCGGTAGCCCCTTCGAATGACGCGGCCGCATCGGACGATTCCGACGGGTTCCAGGCGGATACACAGGTCGCTCCGAATGGCCAGTCGATCAACTTCCGATCGATCGCCGGGACAAACGGGTCAGAGACGCTGGCCGTCCTCGATCCGGGGACACCGCTTCAGGCCACTGGCGAAGAGGAAACGGTCGATGGTGTCGTCTGGCTTGAATTCACGAACGAGGACGGCACGACCGGCTGGATTCGTGAGATCGATACAGCGCCGGTCTAGTTGGTTTCCTGCTCGATAACCCAGACCAGGGACAAGAACAGGAACAAGAAGAGGATGGCGTCATGCAGAAGGTAACGATCATTGGGTTAGGTCTGATCGGTGGATCGGTCGGTCTTGGGCTGTCCGCCTGGTCGAAGGAGAATGGTGACGGCGGGCAGGCCCTCCAGCTCATCGGTTTCGACACCGACATCCAGCAGCAGCAATATGCCAAGAAGATCAATGCCGTCGAGAAGACCGAGTGGGATCTTACCCGCGCCGTCCGGGATGCCGACATCGTCATTCTCTGTGTGCCCGTCTCCGCGACGGAGCAGACGTTCCGGGACATCGCCGACCACCTGAAGCCGGGCGCGATCGTGACCGACACGGCCTCGACGAAAGCCGATGTCCTGCACTGGGCCAACGACCTGCTACCCAGGACCGTCCACTTCGTCGGTGGTCACCCGATGGCGGGCAAAGCGCAGAGCATCGAGGGCGCCGAGGCGGGCCTGTTCAAGGGAGCGACCTGGTGCGTCTGCCCATCGGTCCATGCCTCTGAGGACGCCATCAAGAACGTCCTCGGGATCATCGGGGCGCTGGACGCCGAGCCGTACTTCGTCAACCCCGAGGAGCATGACGCCCATGTCGCCGGCGTCAGCCATCTGCCGTTCGTGCTGAGTGCCGCGCTCATGCGGGCGACGAGCAAGGACACGTCGTGGCGAGACATGCGGTCGCTCTCCGCCACCGGGTTCCGCGATATGACCCGACTGGCTTCCGGATCGCCAGCCATGCACCGCGACATCACGCTCACCAACCGCGAATCCGTCACCCGGTGGGTGGACGCGATGATCGTTGAGCTCGGCGCGTTCCGGGAGCAGCTCAACGGCGACGCGTCTGAGGCCGCCATGCAGGACTATTTCATGAGCGCCCGTGAGGCCCGCGCCGACTGGGCGACGCAGACCCACCGCGAGGGGGAACTGGTTCAGGACACCGACTCCGAACTGGCCGGAGCGAGCATGAGCGGTCAGATGGGAAGGCTGTTCTTCGGCAGCCTGCTCACCCGACGCCGCGGCATCGAGCGCCCGAGCAACCGGGACGAGGGTCGGGCGAGCAAGGCTCCGAGCCGGGCCGACCGCAAGTAACGAGGCTCATCGTCCAGCGAAGCGCCGACGACATTACGGCAGGATGGTCCAGGCGTCCGGAAGGTCATAACGGAAGATCCTGTCGGTCGGCTCGCCGGCCTCACGGATCCGGCCGCGGTCTCGGCGCAGGATATCTGCGTACGAATTCTGGACCTGCACGATCCGCCTGGCATTCAGGTTGAAGACGATTAGCCCGGCGTCGAAGGCGGACAGGCTCAGTTCCCGAGTCATCGCGTTAACGACCCGGACCGGAAGCGGGTAGTCCGACTGATCTCCAAGGCGCTCGTCGATCCAGCTGTGATCCTCGCCAACATTGTGCTCGTCGAAGATCGCGAGCCCGGCGCTGAGGTCTTGCACGAGCGATCCGTCGTACTGTTCGGCAAGCTGGAAGAGCGTTCTCGTGTCGGCCGGTGTCTTTGCGCAGGCGGCTGCCAGAATCTTTGACAGGTGACCTGGACCGACGAAGGTGACGGTTCCGCCTGGGTCGATGACGGTGCATCGGATGGACGGTTCTTGCACGACTGGACCTTTTGGATAGGACTGGGAGACCGGGTGGAAGCCATCCGGGAAATCACACGACGGCCAGAAACGGGCTGTAGCGTACCATAGGCCCATCACCCGCCGAAACGGTTCGGTGCCAAGAAAGGCCCTGTGATGACAACCGAGACATCTGACGGCGACGGCCCTGGCGAGAAGCCTCGCGCCCCAACCAGCCGGCTTGAGCGAGAGGTCGCCGAGATCCTGGAGCGATCCGAGCAGCAGCCTATCTCCTTCTCGGACGAGGTCCGGCGTCGGGCCAATGCTCGCCGCGCCATGCCGATCGCTCAACCAAAGGCGGTCAACGTTCAAAGCCGTTTCGAGCGACTCGGATCAGGACGGTATCTCATGGTGGCGGTGGCCGCGGCGATCCTTGCCTTCGTCGTCAGCGACTTCTCGCCCCTACTCGCCAACGTCCTGGCGATCGTCTGTGTCGCCGCGATCTTCGTCCCCGTCGTCCAGCGCTTCCGCCAGCCTGAGTCGCCGTCAACAATGATGTGGCGCGGCGAGGACATGTCCCGTGGCCCGGACTGGTCCAAGAGTGCTTCCCGACCGGCCGGTCTGGAGCGTATTCTGAACCGCTTCCGCAGGCCACCCCGCATATAGGTCTGAACCTGACCGGAACCCCTGATACCCTTACCCCTGACACCGTGGAGAAGCAGTTCGCATGGTCCGAATCGTCGCCGATATGGTGGATGCCTACGTCTTCCGCAAGGTCAACGCGCTTCCTCAGTTCCTGTTGTTCCGGCGGCGGGCGGACCTCGCGTTCGGCAACACCTGGCAGAGCGTCCACTCGAAGATCCTCGGCAATGAGACGGCGCTGCAGACGGCCACCCGTGCGGTCCGCGAGCGCTCTGGCCTCATCCCGGTGGACAGCTTCTCCGCCGACTATGTCAACCAGTTCTACGATTCCACCACCGACAATCTCATTCTCGCGCCGGTGTTCGCGTTCAGCGTTCACGATCGCGCCCGTATCCATCTTGCCGAGGAGTACGTGGACTTCGCGTGGTGCGACCGTGAGGAGGCAACGGCCAGACTGCTCTGGGCTGGCCAGCGGGAGGCGATCCGTCACATCGACGAGATCATCGCTCAGGGTGACTCAGAATCAGAGTTCTACCGGATCACCTGATCCAGACCTCAGCTCCGGCTCCCGGCCGGTATCGTCAGGAACGCACCCATGCCAGCTTTCGAACTCGTCACACCCCTGCGACCGACAGGTGATCAGCCGAGAGCCATCGATGAGCTCGTCGAAGGGTTGAGTGCCGGCAACAAGGCGCAGACCCTGCTTGGCGTGACTGGCTCCGGCAAGACCTTCACGATGGCCAATATCGTCGCCCGGCTCAATCGCCCGGCGATCGTCCTCGCCCACAACAAGACCCTCGCCGCTCAGCTTTACTCCGAGTTCAAGGAGTTCTTCCCGAAGAACGCCGTCGAGTACTTCGTTTCCTACTACGACTATTACCAGCCGGAGGCCTACGTGCCCCGGACTGATACGTTCATCGAGAAGACCTCGGACATCAACGAGGAGATCGACAAGCTTCGACATGCCGCCACGCGGGCGCTTCTGACCCGGCGCGATACGCTGATCGTTGCTTCGGTTTCCTGCATCTACGGTCTCGGTTCGCCGGAGGAGTACGGCAAGGTCGTCGTGTCGCTTCGCCGCGGCGCCAGCACGCGGCGAGACCGGGTGATCCGTCACCTGATCGACATCCAGTACGAACGCAACGACATGAGCCTGACGCGCGGCACGTTCCGCGCTCGCGGCGATGTCCTGGAAATCTTTCCCGCCTACGAGGAGATCGCGCTTCGAGTCGAGTTCTTTGGCGATGAGGTCGATCGGATCGTCGACGTCGATCCGCTCACCGGTGAGATCCTGGCCGAGCGAATCGAGGTCGACATCTACCCGGCCAAGCACTTCGTCACGACCTCCGATACGCTGAAGGTCGCCATCCAGGACATCCGGCAGGAACTTGAGGATCGTCTGCAGGAGCTCGACAGCCAGGGCAAGTTGCTCGAAGCCGCTCGCCTGCGACAGCGGACGATGTACGACCTCGAGATGATGGAGGAAGCGGGCTACTGTGCCGGGATCGAGAACTACTCGATGCACATCTCCCGGCGCCAACCGGGTGAGCAGCCGTCCACCCTGCTCGACTACTTCCCGGACGACTTCCTCTTCTTCGTCGATGAGTCGCACATGTCGATGCCGCAGGTCCGTGGGATGTACGCGGGCGACCGGGCCCGCAAGGACGTTCTGGTCGAGCATGGCTTCCGGCTACCATCCGCGCGGGACAACCGGCCCCTGACCTTTAGTGAGTTCGAGCGGATGATGGGCCAGACGATCTTCGTCTCGGCCACTCCCGGGCCGTATGAGTACGAGCATAGTGACAAGGTCGTCGAGCAGGTCATCCGACCAACCGGGCTTATCGATCCGACGATCACGGTCAAGCCGACCAAGGGTCAAATCGACGATCTCCTCGGTGAGATCAACGTGCGAGTGGCACGCGGCGAGCGGGTTCTGGTCACCACGCTCACGAAGCGCATGTCAGAAGACCTGGCGGACTACCTCAAGGAGATGGGCGTCCGGACGATGTATCTGCACAGTGAGCAGGATACGATTGAGCGTGTCGAGATCCTGCGGGATCTGCGACTCGGTGTCTACGATGTTGTCGTGGGCATCAACCTCTTGCGAGAGGGTCTGGATCTGCCAGAGGTCTCTTTGGTCGCGATCCTCGACGCCGACAAGGAAGGGTTCCTGCGCTCCGAGGGAGCGCTGATCCAGACGGTCGGCCGAGCTGCCCGACACATCGAGGGCAGCGTGATCATGTACGCCGACCGGCAGACCAACTCCATGCGCCGGGCGATCGATGAGACGTACCGACGGCGGGCAGTGCAGATCGCGCACAACGAGGCCAACGGGATCGAGCCCCGGAGCATCGTCAAGGAGATCCGGGATCTTACGGATCGCGTAAAGCAGGTTGCGGAGGAGTCCGGCTCCTACCATGCCGGCGGCAACGGTCAGCCGGGTGTCATCGCTCAACTGCCCAAGGACGAACTGGCCCGAATGGTCAAGGATCTTGAGTCCCAGATGAAGATCGCCGCCCGGAATCTCAATTTCGAGAAGGCGGCCCTCATGCGGGACCAGATCGTCGAGTTGCGCCGGATCATGGAGTTCGACCCCGTTACCGATCCCATCGGTGGGCCAGTTGGCGTACCGTTCGCGGACTGAGGAGTTCCCTGTTGCGCAACGTATTCTCGCGATCGCTCTCATCACCCCTTTCGACGCTGGCCCTCACCATGGCACTAATCGCGGGGCTACTGGCTGGAGCGGTTCTGGGAGCCAGCCCACGTCTGGCCGGAGCTCAGGATGCGAGTGAATCTCCCGCCCCTTCCGGAGACGGCTCATCCGAGGTCACCGAGCAACTACCACCCGCCGAGCTTCCGACCGGCAACCTGCGCCAGCTGAACCTCCAGATCAACTCCACGCTCGATACCGACCTCGACGACGCGCCGACTGAGGCGGATGTCTTTTCCCTCACGACCGAGCCGCTCAGCTCTGACGACGTGGCTAAACTTGCCGATGCCGTCGGGATCGAGGGTGATGTCGAGGACCGCGGCAACGATACCTACGTCGTCTCCGGCAATGGCGAATTGTTCGTGTCTCCCCAGCTGACCCAGTATCTGTCGGATGACATTCCGACTCTCGCTGATCTCCCCAGCGACGAAGACTCCGTCGACTACGCCCGGGACTGGCTCCGGTCCGTCGGCCTCGCGCCGGCCGATCTCGGCGAGGGGACCGTGACGAGCCGGACCGAGGCGGTCGGGCGCGTGTCCGTCACGTTCGACCCGACCGAACCCACCTCGATCCTGGTCGACTACCCAACGATCAACGTAGTCATCGGACCTAACGGGATCGTGCTGGAGGCAGGAGTTCGCTGGGCCGATATCGCCGTCACGGAGCGGTACCTCCTTCGCCCGGCCGAGGATGCCTGGCGCGAAGTGGAAGCGGGAAACGCCTACATCGAGGCCGAGTTCAACGATGCGGAATTGCCGGTCGGAACGGAAGTCAGCGGCGAGGCCACCTACACCGAGGTCTCCATCGCCTACACCACGGCTGGCTCGGTCGACGCGTCGCGGTTCCTCGTCCCGGTCTACGTCTTTACGGGCGAGGTGGACGCGCAGTCGGGCGTCGAGGGGACCTCCCAGATCAAGGCGTACGTCCCCGCGATCGTGACAGCGCAGACACCCGTGGGATAATGCGCTTCACATCCGCCGTGAAGTGACAGGAACGCTCGTTGGTGACCCCAAACGCTGAAACGGCCCGACGCGGAGTTGACGACGATGATCGTTGGCTCCGCGTCGTCGTGCTCCACGGACCCAACCTCAACATGCTCGGCCAGCGGGAACCGGGCATCTACGGCTCGGAGACGCTGGATCAGATCAACCAGCGCATCACGGAACTCGGTAAGCAGCTGAAGCCACCGGTCACCGTCCACACGTTCCAGTCGAATCACGAGGGCGAGATCGTTGACGCGATCCAGCAGTTCGGCGGCGCCTCCGACGGGATCATCATCAACCCCGCCGCCTTCACGCACTACAGCATCGCGGTCCGCGACGCCCTGGCCGCGGTCGCGAAGCCAACGGTCGAAGTCCATCTCTCGAACGTTCATGCCCGAGAGGCGTTTCGCCACCACTCGTTGACCGCGCCCGTCGTGACTGGACAGGTGATCGGGCTCGGCTCGGTTGGCTATGAGCTCGCGCTGAGGTTTCTCGCTGGGCATCTGGCGTCGAGAGGTGAAGCATGACCGTCGCATCGCACGGACTGACCAGCACCTGGTGGCGAACTGCGGACGTGTTGGCACGTCGCCGCGATCGGCTACGGGCAAAACTGGACGAGCGCCAGTTGGCCGGTTGCCTCGTCACCAGCGACAGCGATCGAACCTGGCTATCAGGGTTCGGAGCGACATCCAACGACACGGTCCCGGCTGCGGTCATGCTTGTCGGTTGCGACAGGGATGTCCTGTTCACCTCCGCCAATAACGTCGACTGGGCAGCGAGTGAAGCGCCCGGTCTCGACGTGGTTGCGTGGAAGCGGCCCTGGTGGACGGCGCTTGCCAGTGAAATCGTGGCTACTGGATGGCCGACGATCGGCTTCGATCCGGATCATCTCAGCGTCAGGGCCTTCGACACCCTGATGGAGGTGATCGAGACCGGCGCCGGTTTCATGGAGCTGGGAGGTGGCGTCGCCGAGCTCCGGGCGGTCAAGGACGACGCGGAGATCCGGACGCTCCGGCGGGCGGTCGAGATCACCGACCTGGCCTTCCACGAAGCGACCAATCGATTGACGGATGGGACGACTGAGCGGGAACTGGCCGGCCGTCTGGACAGCGCCATGCGTCGCCACGGGGCGTCCGATCCGGGATTCCCGACCATCGTCGCATCGGGGTCCAATGCCGCGCGGCCCCACCATTCCCCCACCGATCGACCGATCCTGAGCGGTGAACCGGTCATCATCGATATGGGCGCCCGATTCGACGGATACACCGCTGACCTCACCCGGACGATCTGGGTCGGTGACGCCCACCCCAGACTGGCGGAGATCTTTGCGGTCGTTTCCGAGGCGAACCGGGTGGCCCAGAAGGCGGTCCGGCCGGGAGTGACTGGCCGCGAGGTCGATTCCGCCGCGCGGGGAGTCATCCAGCACGCGGGATTCGGCGATGCATTCATCCACGGTCTTGGCCACGGTGTTGGCCTGGACATCCACGAAGCACCGAGTGCCGGCCAGCAGTCCAATGACACGCTGGTCGCGGGCAATACTCTCACGATTGAGCCGGGGATCTACCTGCCCGGCTGGGGCGGCGTCCGGATCGAGGATATGGGCGTGGTCACAGAAGTGGGTTTCGACTGCCTCACCGGCGCACGAAAGGCCAGCCCACGAAGAACGGATTCGCCAACCAGCTAGCGAGTATGGTATCCCCTTTGCGACGAGTAGAAGCGCGAGCTGCCTTCGGTAGCCTGACCCCGAAAGGGTTGAACGAATGATCGACACCGGTGATGTGCGAAAAGGAACGACCATCGAGGTTGATGGCAAGCTCCTGAAGGTGGTTGACTTCAGCCACAACAAGCAGGGCCGTGGCAGCGCCCAGCTTCGAATGACGCTGCGCGACCTGCGGACCGGGTCGCTGACCAACCAGACCGTGATGTCCGGGGCAAAGTTCCAGACCGTTCGCCTGGAGCGATCCCATGTCCAGTTCCTCTACCGGGAGGCGGACGATCTCCACTTCATGGACACCGAGACGTTCGACCAGATCCAGTTGACGGCCGAGACGGTGGGTGATTCGGCGAGGTACATCAAGGAAAACGATGTCGTCGATGTCCTCTCGCACAATGGCGAGGCGATCGACATCGAGCTGCCGACGTCTGTGAACCTCGAAGTCGCCCAGACCGACCCCGGTCTCAAGGGTGACACGGCCAGCGGCTCGACCAAGCCGGCGACGCTCGAGACCGGCTTGACCGTGAATGTGCCGCTATTCGTCAACATCGGCGACATGCTGCGCGTGGATACCCGAACCGGGGAGTACATCGAACGCGTCAAGTAGTCGCGCCGCATATCGCCCTGCAACGAACCAGGGATGTTCACGAATGGAGACCAACCTGGGCACTGAGAGTAGTCAGCGGTCGGCCGACACCAGCGGTTCATCCGAGACCAGCATTGGCGGGGCGTCAGCCACGATCGTGGCGACGGTCTCGGAGCTGGTCGATGTGATGAGTCGTGGCGGGATCACGGAACTGGATCTCGACTACCTCGATGTCCGGATTCGTCTGCGTGGGGCGGTGAGCGCGGCGGCGGTGAGCGCGGCTCCTGTGGTGGCGGCACCTGTGGCCCTACCGTCGAATTCCATGGTCCCGGACCCGGTCACGGTCCCCCCGGTCGCAGGTATCTTCGTCACGGCTCCGATGGTCGGGACGTTCTACGCTTCGCCAACACCGGGCGATCCCCCGTTCGTCCAGGCTGGCGACACCGTCAGCGTTGGCCAGACGATCGGGATCATCGAGGCGATGAAGATCATGAACGAGATCGCCGCCGAGGTCGATGGCATCGTCGCCGAAGTTCTGGTCTCCAACGGACAGCCCGTCGAATACGGCACTGAGCTGCTCCGGCTGTCGCCCGCCGCGGGCTCGCTCTGATGCAGGGCGCCCCGGGACAGCCGTGGGCGGTCGGTGTCCTGACCCAGTACATCCGGGAGCGTCTCGAAGCGGACCCGCTGCTCGCGGAAATTTGGGTGCAGGGGCAGGTCAGCAACGTCTTTCGCGCACGATCCGGTCACGTCTACTTCACGCTCCGCGACGACGAGGGTCAGCTCAAGTTGGCCTTCTTCAAGGCGCAGGCCCAGCGGTCCGCATACACGCCGGTCGATGGCGACGAGGTGATCGTCCATGGTCGGGTGTCGGTATTCCCGCGCGATGGCACCCTGCAGCTGTACGTTGACCTCGTCGAGGGTGCCGGGGCCGGACTGGACCAGTTACGGCTGGAACTCCTTCGTCGCCAGCTCGAAGCCGATGGCCTGTTCGACCCGAGCCGCAAACGACCGCTGCCGGCATTTCCGCGGCGGATCGGCGTGGTCACGTCGCCGGACGGCTCGGTCTGGCACGACATCCAGCACGTCGTCGCCCGGCGCTATCCGCTCGCCGAACTCGTTCTGGCGCCCAGCACCGTGCAAGGCGACGCGGCACCGAACAGCCTCGTTGCCGCGCTGGAAACCATTCAGCGTCACGATGGCATCGACGTGATCATCATTGGACGCGGTGGTGGGTCAGCTGAGGACCTGTCCGCCTTCAACAGTGAGACGCTGGCACGGGCGCTGTTCCGCTGCCAGCTTCCAACGATCAGCGCGGTCGGGCATGAGACGGACTGGTCGATCTGCGACCTCGTCGCCGATGTCCGCGCTCCGACTCCGTCAGCGGCGGCCGAGATCGCGACGCCATCCATGAGCGTTATCGCCGCCTCGGTTGATCAGGTGCTTCGCGACATGGAGCAGGCAGCTCAGAGTGTTACCGGGTTCGCCAGTCGCACCCTTTCTTCGGTGGTCTACCGGCTCGCGTTGCGTTCTCCAGCACTCGAGGTGGCCCGGCAACGGGTGACGCTGGATGCCCATCGTTCCTCACTCCGGCGGCTTGGTGCTCTCCGAATTGAAGGGGCCCGAAGTCAGTTCACCGCCCGTGTGGCTGTTCTGGAGGCCCTCTCCCCTCGGCGCACGCTCGACCGAGGGTTCTCGATCGTCCTAAACCTCGGCACCGGACTCGTCATCGACGGACCGCAAGGAGCTCCGGCCGGGACCAGGCTGACGATCGAGGCATCCGGCGGCACGTACGAAGCGGAAGTGTCTGGACTGAAGGGCCATTCCGGACACCCCCCAGCCAGTCGGCGCAAACGAGAGGCTGGCCCGAACGCATCCACCCATCAGTTCCTGGCACTCCCCTTACCTGGACTTGGCGGCCAGGACCGTGTTGGAACGGACAAATGAGAGACAGCACCCAAGTGACCGATGACCACCAGGCAAGACTCGCGGGATGGCGGATTGTCGGTCTCGAAGGCAGCTTCGAAGCCAGTCTGGACACGCTCGACGAGATCGTGGCTTTTCTTGAGACGGGCCGCCACGGACTCGACGACACTGTCGCTGCCTATGAGATTGGGGTGTTGGTCGCGCAGCGCTGCCAGGAACTGCTCTCCGGAGCCGAGTTGCGCATCAGCCAGATCACCGTCGATGCCGAACTTGCACGACGCTCGTTGCCGGAGGGAAACGATCTGCCCGAGGCTGACGACCAGGAGCCTGATGCGTCGGCCGAGGCGCCCTTCTGATCGAACGTGGCGGATTGAGCGTTCTCGTTCGATCCCGGAACACTCGTGCCGGATAGGTATGGCATTCGGACTGCGCGGTGCGGGTCGCAAGGGTGCGAGAATAACGTCCATTCGTCGTATCAAAACGATCGGGAGCCAGGAAATGACTGACGGACCCCAGCCCGAACTCATCATGTATGCCCGTGAGCGATTCTGCCCGGATGTCAACCGGGCACGAGGTCGGCTCGCTCAACTCAACATTCCCTGGGTGGAGTACGACACCGACAGCGATGCGGACGCGAGGGACCAGATGATCGCGATCAGTGGCCGTCGAAACGTCCCCACGCTGGTGATCGACGATTGCGTGCTGGTGGAGCCATCCGTCGCCGAGCTCGACGCGGCGCTCGAAGCCGCTGGCTATGATTTCCGCGCGTCAGCCGGTGTCGCCGGTGAGTAGCACGATGGAGCCGATCATCGTCGCGTCGGCCAATGGCCGGATCGGTCTACCCGCTGGTATCGAAATCCTCGCCGCTGGGGGATCCGCGACCGACGCGGTCATCGCCGCGACGCGCGTTGTCGAGGCGTTCCCGGGTGATCGAAGTGTCGGGTATGCCGGACTGCCGAATGTCCTCGGGCAGGTAGAGCTGGATGCCAGCATCATGGAAGGTCGCGGACTTCGGGCCGGAGCCATTGGTGGTCTCCAGGGGTATCAGGACGCGATCGATCTGGCCCGAGCCGTGATGGACCGGTTGCCGCATTCGTTCCTCGCTGGCGATGGCACTCGCCGGCTGGCACAGGAACTTGGTTTCAATTCGGTCGACCTGCTCGACCCGGAAACCGAGCGGATCTGGCGCGAGGGTCTGGCCGGTGAGGGCCTCACGGTCGGCGACGAGGGCGTGACTTCGCGCTCGCTTGACCAGGTCATGCAGATGGTCGCGACCCTGAGCGCCGATCCAGAGCGGACGCACGCCCTGTATCGGCCCGACGAGGTTCCCGACGAGCCACCCCACGGAACGGTTAACGTCCTCGCCAGAGACGGAGCCGGGAATATGGCCAGCGCGGTCAGCACCTCCGGCTGGGCATGGAAATACCCTGGACGCCTCGGCGACAGCCCGGTAATCGGGGCCGGGAACTATTGCGACAACCGCTGGGGTGCCGCTGCCTGCACTGGTCGAGGCGAAATGGCATTCCGCTGTGCCACGGCGCACAGCGTCGTCATGTTCCTTCGGTTTGGCTACAGCCTCCCGGACGCGGTGACGCAGGCGCTGCGCGACATGGAAGCGCTCGATGATCCCTTCGCCAGCGAAGTCAATATCGTCGCGCTGGCGGCCGATGGCACGCACTTCGCCGGATCGACGGTTAAGGACCGGACGTACGTCTGGCAGTCGCCCGGGATGCGCGAGCCCGAGGAACGGCCCCGTCTCGCTGTACCGTTGACGTTCCAGTCCTTCCGGGAGGCCTGATCTGCCTCCGATGCGCCGCCCGGGCGAACGGGCTCTGCCAGGGAAATTGATGGTTCGGGTCGGTCAGCGCAAGCTGATCCTCGCGAAGGGTGCCGGCGAGAGCGAGCGGCACGTCCTGCTCAAGGCGCTGGTCTTTGCCCGGTACGTCGATCAGTATCCGGACCTGCTCGTCGAGCGAAACCTCGGCCAGCGTTACAAACCAGACCTCGTCGCCCTGGGTCCACACCAGAATGCCAGATTCTGGGCGGAGAGCGGGGTTACCGCGCGAGACAAGGTGAGGTGGCTGCTGAAACACGTCCGGGGCGGCCATCTCGTCTTTGCACGGCAGGCCGGTTCTGGCGACACCTTTCCCGACCTGGTCGCTGAAGCGGTTGCCAGAGAGCCGCGACATGGCCTGGTCGAGGTGTTGTCTTTCGGCGATGAGGCTTGGGATGCAATCGGAGAAAACGGGATCATCGATCCGGCGGCGCTTCACCCCGTCGTCCGTCGCTTCGAGGCGACCAGCCGCTGATTCGATATCCGTGCTAACTGCTTCGCGGTCAACGGCCTGGATGTCAGACGACCCCTCCCCCAGCCGCTCCCTGCTGCGTCGGAGATGGGGGGAAGGTACCTCCGTCCGAACTTACTGGGGATGGGAAGAGGCCAGGGCGTGGTTGCCCTGGCCTCTTCCCCGTGCTGAATCGAAATTGGGCTAAATGTCCCGGTTCAGTGACTCAAGGAACTCCGCGTTGGTGGAGGTCTTCACCATGCGGCTGATGACGAGCTCCGTGCCCTCGGAGCCACCGAGCATCGAGACCATCCGTCGCATGGTCCAGACCTGACGCAAAGTCGCGTCGTCAAGCAGGAGCTCCTCGCGCCGTGTGCCGGAGCGCTGGATGTCGATCGCCGGATAGATCCGCCGCTCGGCCAGCTTCCGATCCAGGTGGAGCTCCATGTTCCCGGTCCCCTTGAATTCCTCGTAGATCACATCGTCCATCCGGCTGCCAGTGTCGATCAGACAGGTGCTGACGACCGTCAGGCTTCCGCCACCCTCGATGTTCCTAGCGGCGCCGAAGAATCGCTTCGGCGGGTAGAGGGCGACCGGATCGATGCCGCCCGAGAGCGTCCGGCCACTGGGCGGAACCGCCAGGTTGTAGGCCCGGGCGAGTCGCGTGATCGAGTCCAGCAGGATCGTCACGTCCAGCCCGGCCTCGACCAGCCGCTTGGCCCGCTCCAGCGCCATCTCGGCAACCTTCGTGTGGTCCTCGACCGGCTCGTCGAACGTGGACGAGATCACCTCGCCGTCGATCGACCGACGCATGTCGGTCACTTCCTCCGGCCGCTCACCGATCAGACAGACCATCAGGTACATGTCCGGGTTATTGGCGGTGATGCCATTGGCAATCGACTTCAGTAACATCGTCTTGCCGGCTTTGGGCGGCGAGACGATCAGTCCCCGCTGTCCCCGTCCGATCGGGGCAATCAGGTTCAGGAGCCGGGTCGAGAGAATGTTCGGCGCGGTCTCGAGGTCGATCATCTCGAGGGGAAAGATCGGGGTCAGCGAATCGAACGTCGGTCGCTTTCGCGCGACATCGGGATCGACAGCGTTGACCGCCTCCACGCGCAGCAGGCTGAAGAACTTCTCATTGTCCTTCGGCGGCCTGACCTGCCCGGAGATCCGGTCCCCGGTCCGCAACCCGAATCGGCGGATTTGGGACTGGGACACGTAGATATCATCGGGGCTTGGGAGCAGACGTGGTCCTCGAAGGAACCCGAATCCGTCCTCGATCGTCTCCAGGATCCCGTCGCCGAAGACGTTGCCGTCATGCTCGGTCTGGGCGCGCAGGATCCTGAGTTGGAGTTCCGGGCGCTTGAGCCGGCTGTACCCGGTGACGCTCAGTTCGACGGCGAGGGCGTCGAGCTCCTCGACCGACTTGGCGTCGAGATCAGGCATCGTAATCTGCGGCGGGGGCGCCGGTTTTGGCGCAGCCTGCGGCATCGCGCTCATCGGCGGCGGTCCAGCGGGCGGACGGTTTCGGACGGGTGTCGGTTGACGGCGATCCATCCCGTTCGCGGGTGGGAAATCGCGCTGCCGCTCCGAATCGTGCGGTGTGAATCCGTCATGCTCGGGCCGGGCGCTCCTGGGCGGTCGCTGCTCAAAGCGATCACGTCTAGGCCCGGTGTCAACCTGGGGACCACGGGAGAAACCGGGCCGGTCCACACGCTGCTGGCGGTGCTCGCGCTCGCTGCCGATATCGACCGGCTTGCCGCTCTCGTCCGTTTCGACCCGCCGATCGCCGAGGATTCGACCCATCCGTTCATGGGTGGCCGGGGCGTCGGCCGGACGACGGAGGCCGCGCTCGATTGCCCGGTCGAGGGAGGCAAGATCCGGACGAGCGCCGTCCGTCTGGGGACGGCTCCGAGAAGCAAGGGAATCACTCCGCGGAGCATCGTCACCACTGGTCGGCTGCCGTCGGGGGATCGGCTCTCCCGGCGGAGTGAGCGTACCCGAGGCGAAGAGCGCGTCGAGTGAGGTGCTCACCTGCCGCCGCACCGGGCGCTCTACAACCGATTCCGGTCGGGCCGTCTCAGGTCCGCGATCGGTCCGAACGTGGTGAGAATCCAGGCGCGCATCAGCTGGCCCGTCCGGCTGGTGGAACCCGGAACGGGACGTCTGCGGCGTCTGGTCTTTGACCTCGACGTCGGGTTGCCGGGCATCCACGACGTCTTCCTGAACCCGCGTCATCTCATTCACGAAATCATCGATCGCCCGGAAAGGTCCCGGATCGCTGGGAGCCAGCGAAAAGGCGGGGACGATATGCTCGTCAGCGGCCGCTTTGGCAAGGGACTTTGGAACCCGTGTCCGGGGGAGTCGCATCGTCTTCGAGGCCGGTGCGTCCAGCAGTGAATCGACAGACGAACGACTGGCATCACGCTCAGCCGCCTCATGGAGAGCGTGAAGTTGCTTCTCGCCGTCCGGATTCGCGTCGGTCTCGACTGGTTCCGACGACGCCACGCGACGTCGGGTGCGCGGCTTCTTCACGGCGGGAGCGTCGCTCTCAGCGGCCGGTGCCGGTGTTGCGTCACCGTGGTCCAGCACAGCGACAGTCGTATCCTCGGCAGACAAACCTATACCTCCAGCGATTGAGAAACGGGAACCCGAATGGGGAAACAAACCGAGGGGTGGGGTAGAGTCCCGGCGCAACGCCCGACTGGCGTCATACCGCCGGGACGCTCAGTGAACCGCTGCGTCCAGTGAGGACATCCAATGGCAGGAATGGTATGGATGGTGCCGTGGAGGCCAGCAGGCGTTGCCAGCTTCGACTGACCGATCTGGGATCGTCACGGACCTGGGTTGTCGTCGGGTGCAGCCACTGACTAGCGCTGGGGGGATGCAGGAGAGGGCCAAACGTTCAGCGACACATGGTGCACCCGGAATGTACCATCCTCGGCAATGGTCGTCAATGCCATCGATTGCGACGCTTGCAGCCCCGCTCGGCGTGGTGCCGTGATCCCATCCCTCGAACGTTCAACCTCTACCGGGCAGCAGGCCAAACGCGAGTCATCTTGTCCATCCGGTGTGTCGCCTGAATCCGCCGGACCGTCCCGGTCCGCGATCGCATGACCAGTGACTCGGTCGTCGCTCCACCCCTCCCGAGGTAGTGCACGCCACGCAGCAACTCGCCGTCGGTGATGCCGGTCGCGGCGAAGAAGCAGTTGTCACCGCCGACCAGATCGTTGAGACCATAGACGCGCTCGGTGTCGATCTGCTTGACGCGCACGACCAGGCGCTCTTCGTCGTTGCGGGGCCACAGCCTGGCCTGCATGTCTCCGCCGAGACACTTGAGCGCGCAGGCCGCAATCACGGCCTCCGGCGCGCCGCCGATGCCGAGCATGACGTCCACCGTCGTTTCTTCGGACGCCGCCATGATGGCTCCAGCGACGTCGCCATCGGTGATCAGCTTGATCCGGCTGCCAGCGGCCCGGATCTCGGCGATCAGGTCCTCGTGTCGTGGTCGGTCAAGCACGACGACCGTGATATCGTCCATCGCCTTGCCGAGGGCCTGCCCGACAGCCCGCAGGTTCTCGGTGACTGGCCGGTCGATGTGGACGAGACCAACGGACTCGGGCCCGACCACGATCTTGTCCATGTACATGATGTCGCTGGACGCCAGCATCGTCCCACGCCCGGCGACCGCGATGACGGCGACCGAGTTCGGCATTCCGTTGGAAAGCAGCCGGGTCCCGTCGATCGGGTCGACGGCGATATCGACCTCTGGGTGGTCGCCCGTGCCAAGGAGCTCACCAACGTACAGCATCGGCGCCTCGTCCTTCTCACCCTCCCCGATCACGACCAGCCCCGACATCGCGATCGAATTCAGGACGGACCGCATGGCGTCGACGGCGGCTTGATCCGAGTGGTTCTTGTCGCCCCGGCCCATCCACCGGGCAGCCTGAACAGCGGCGGCCTCGGTGACACGAACGAGTTCCAGGGCAAGGTTACGATCGATCGGGTCCGTCATGACGTGACTCCTCGTGTTACGCGATATCGACAGGGACTGACGTGACGGTATTGGCCCGCGGGGCGGAATCCTGACGGGCGCCGACCCAGCCAGACGCGACGCTGGGGAGATCGTAGACCGATCCGATCTCGACGGTACATTCAGGCAGGGAATCGACGAAGGACCGGCCGTAGCGCTTGCTCAGGACCCGGCGGTCCAGGACGACGCAGACCCCGCGGTCCCGCGAACTCCGGATCAACCGGCCAAACCCCTGCTTGAACTTCAGGACGGCCTGCGGCACGGCGTAGTCGACGAAGGCGTTGCGGCCCTCGTCGGCGATCGCTTCGCTCCGGGCCGCAAAGACCGGGTCGCTCGGGACACTGAACGGCAGCTTGGTGATGACCAGGAGGCTGAGGGCATCTCCGACGATGTCGATCCCTTCCCAGAAGCTCGACGTGCCCAGCACGACGACGCGGTCGCCATGCTTTAGCCGCTCGATCAACTGCCGCGCGCTCCCATCGACACGCTGGGCGAGCACGACGATGCCGGCCTCTTCCAGTGGCCGTTTGATCGCCTGGTACGTCGCCTGCAACGCCGCGTACGACGTGAACAGGACGAGTCCCCGCCCCCCGGTCGCGGTGCAGGTCTCGATCAGGGTCTCCTGAAGCCGGCGCTGATAGAGCGGCTGATTCGGTTCCGGCATGTCGTCCGCGAGATAGAGCATCGCCGAAGTCCGGTAGTCGAACGGAGACGGCACGCTGACCTGCCTGACGTCCCCAAGTCCCAGGTGGTCGATGGCGTAGTCGAAGGTCCCGTCGGTCGTAATCGTGGCCGACGTCAGGATCGTCGTATCCATCTTGCTGAAGACACGGTCGTGCAGGAGACCGCCAACGTCCAGCGGAGCTGATTTGAAGATGACCGCGTCGCCCGACTGGGTACGCTCAAGCCAGTAGACCTGTTCGTCCCGCGGTGTGGCGATGACGTCCTTCATGATGGCGATGACTTCGCCAAGCGACCGCAGTGTGTTCTCGATGTCGGAGGAAACGGTGTCGAAGGCGCCGGTGGTCGTCTCATCGGCGTCGGACCCGGGCTGCTGATCATCGAGACCCCGCTTCGCCCACTTGAGATGGCTCTCGATCGCGGTCAGGGCGTGTTCGAGAACGCTCCAGGCCCCGAGTAGGTCCGTCCAGGCGTAGGCCTCGCGAACGTCCCGCGTGAGCCGGAACGAGCGGTCGCCGCCTGGCCGGCCAGAGTCGCGCGTCGACAGCGCGTTGGCCAGCCGAAAGACCTCATGACCGTGAGTGCGGGCCGTCTGCACCTGATCCTGACACTGACGGGCACGTTCGAGGGCCGCGCCGGCCCGGGTTCGACCCGCGTCGGTCATCGTCAGGTCCGGGCGGTTGAGGAACTGGACGACTCCCATCATCGCGCCGAGCTGGATCGGCCCTTCGGTTCGCAGAACGCTGTCGAGTAGGGTCGTCAAGTCGCGCTCGCTGACGCTGACGCCATAGTGGACGGTTGCCTGGTCTTCGAGGTGGTGGGCCTCGTCGATCACGAGCCGGCTATAGGTGGGCAGGACGCTGCCGCCGGAGATGCTGTCCGAGAGCAGCAGAGCATGGTTCACGACGACCGCATGGGCGCTCTCGGCTTCGCGTCGTGCCCGAAAGAGGAAGCACTGGTTTCGCTGGACGAAGACGCAGCACCCCGGCTGGCAGGCACTATCGTCAGCGGAGTAGAGCCGCCAGCGCTGCTCCTCGGTCGGTGAGAGCCGAAGCTCAGCCCGATCCCCGGTCGTCGTCTCGCCGAGCCAGAGGGAGATCTTCGCCCGAAGTCCCGCCTCGGCGGCGTCCTGAACAGGCTGCTGGGCGCTCGCGAACCAGCGCCGGAGGCAGAGGTAGTTGCCGCGCCCCTTGACCGTGACGGCCCGGAACGGCTCCCCGCTGTCACCGCTATCGACGGACCGCATGGCGTCTCGCAGCTTCGGAATGTCCTTCCGGAACAGCTGATCCTGGAGCGCGAGGGTGTTCGTCGAGATGACGACCGTCTCTCCGTGCTCCTGGGCATGCAGCATCGCGGGCAACAGGTACGCCATGCTCTTGCCGGTGCCGGTCCCCGCCTCGGCGATCAGGTCGCCCTTGTGATTGAGCGCTTCGGCGACCTTCCAGGCCATGTACTCCTGCTGCGGTCGGTGCTCGTACCGATCGACCGCTTGACCAACGTAGCCCGTCGGCCCAAACGCGGCATCGATCTCCGACTCGGCGATCGTGTGATGGCTACTTCGCGGCTCCAGCGGTTCTGGCCGGTCTCGCTGGGTCATGAACGCCAGCTCGTGTGGTCCGCGCCGCGGCTCATCCATCGAGAAGGCACCTGACCGGGCGAGGTTCGCGGCCTGCGTGAACACGCTTGCCGTTGGCCAGCCGGCGAGTTCGGCGTACTGGGCGACCTGCTGCAGGGTCACGGCGTCATACGTCTGAAGCCGACGCAGGAGCGCCTGCAGAACCAGGGCACTCATCTGTGCGTCGTGCAGAGCCCGATGGTTGCTGTCCGTCACGATGCCGAGCGCGGCGGCCGTCGTGATCAGGCTGTAATTCGGCAGGTCTGGCAGGATGACGGATGCGAGTTGATGGGTATCGATCTGACGATTCAGCAGCGGGAGCCCAGCGCCCTTCAGCATGTTTATGTCAAATTGAACCGAGTGCCCGACGATGTCCCGTCCGGCGATCAGGGCCTGGAGCCGTGGCAGGACGTCCGCGAGCGCCGGAGCTCCCTTCAGGGTCGCCTCGTCAATGCCCGTCAGTCGGACGATGTCGAGCGGAACGGACCGCTCCGGCCGAACCAGCGTCGTGAAGGTTTCGTAGTCCGAGTCGAGATCAAATGTGACGACTCCGATTTCGAGGATCTCATCCTTGCCCGGCTGCATCCCGGTAGCTTCGATATCGATTGCAACGTACTGCTGCGCCAAACCTGACTCCCGCATCTGAAAAAGTGTCTGTTCTGTCTCGACGAATCATATCTGACCGGGTCGAACCACTCGGGTCCGGATCGTCGTCCGAATTCTGTCGGCTAATCGGACGCTGCTGCCATTCCGCCGATCTCACCGTTCAGCCAGTTCAACCGGACCAGATCGCCACGCTCGATGTCGTCGGCAACGATTCTCACCAGGAGCCCGAGCTGGGCGAGGCCAGTCGCGATCGGTTCCCGCTCCAGCCACTCATTGGGCGTGTGGGCATCGCCGCCGTGGCTGATGCCGATGCACACCGCCGGCACACCCCAGGCGATCGGGACATTGGCGTCGGTACTCGATGCGTCGGAAGCCGAGGGAGTTGCGAGCGAGGCAAGGACAGCTCTGGTCCGGCGGACGATGAGGTGGTCCGCCGGAAGGCCGCCAGCCGGACGGACCCCCAGCGTTTCGATCCGGACGCGCAACCCGTCGCGCTCGACACCACGCACCTCCCGAACGACATCGTCCATCAGGTGCTCGAGGACGACCGGGTCCATCGACCGCAGTTCCAGTTCGATCGAGGCGTTGGTGGCGATCGAGTTGATCGTCGAGCCGCCGGTCATGGCCGCGACGTTCAGGGTCGTCCTCGGCCATTCGGGGATCGAGATGACCGTCAACTGGGCGATCAGCAGGCCGATAGCGTGGACGGCACTCGGTCGGCCGTAGTCAGCCCAGCTGTGACCACCCGGACCTTCGATCCGGATGACGACCCGGCGACTGCCGACTGCGATGTGCGTGATCCGTCCGAGCCCATGGCCCTCGACCGCGATCACGGCAGCGGCCTCGCGGTTGAGGTCGAGGGCGGCCGTCATCCCCCGCAGGTTGCCGTACCCCTCCTCGCCGACCGTCGCCACCAGTACGACGTCGCAGGCCGGGATGATCCGGCACCTGGTCAGCAACCGGGGTAGCGCCAGCATCGCCGCCAGCGCGACGCCGTTGTCCCCGACGCCCGGTCCGACGATGCGGGAGCCCGCTACGCGGGGGTGATGCGGGATGTCGGCGCCAAAGACGGTATCGAGATGGGCGGCGACGATCACGGACCGCTCACGGTTCCGACCGGGGATGCGCGTCACGACGTTCCCAGCCTGATCCAGATAGACGAGCCGACCCGGGTCATCGCGCCGGAAGAGGTCGCGAACAGCAAGCGCCCGCTGATACTCGGCACCGGTCGGCGCCGGTATCCGGCTGATGGCAAGCGTGTCGTCCACCACCTCGGGTGTGAGGAGGCGGGCCTGCCGTTTGAGACCTGTGGCCGAATCCAGACCAAACGGCACGGACGGTTCCCTCGCGGATGGGGCGAAGCAGGAGCGATCAAGCGCCGATGGGAGATGGGCGACGGCGCCCGAATGCCAGACCATTCTATCAGTCAGTCCATCTGAAAGGTCATCCACGACTGTCCCGGACCTGGCGTTCTTCCTGCCCCTCCCACGCGTGCACTCCGACGGCTATTCGGTCGGTCCGGACCGCCCTACTCCTGCTGTCCGTGAAGGAGGCAACCCCCTATAATTAGAGGGAACGCTCACGGCTGGCCGGTTGAGAGCCAGCGCGTGGATTGGGGGAGCAACGTGGCCTATCACCGATTCGACGCGGTCATCGTAGGAGCTGGCGGCGCGGGCCTCATGGCGGCCATTCAGCTCGCGGGCAAGGCCAACGTCGCCGTCGTGAGCAAGCTCTACCCCCCGCGGTCTCACACGGGTGCCGCCCAGGGCGGAATCAGCGCCGCCCTCGGCAACGTCGAGGAAGACCACTGGCGCTGGCATATGTTCGACACGGTGAAGGGTGGTGACTACCTGGTCGATCAGGACGCCGCCGAGGTGCTCGCTCGAGAGGCGATCGACGCCGTCTATGAGCTCGAGCACATGGGCCTTCCGTTCAACCGGACGCCCGATGGCCGGATCGACCAGCGCCGGTTCGGCGGCCACACGCGCAATTACGGAGAGGGACCGGTTCGCCGGGCCTGCTACGCCGCGGACCGCACCGGCCACATGATCATTCAGACTCTCTACCAGCAGGGCATCAAGAATCAGCTCAACTTCTTCGATGAGCACCACCTCATGGATGTCCTCTTCTCAGAAGATGGCCGTGCCTGCGGTGTCGTCACGATGGAGATTGCGACCGGCGAGATCCACGTCATCCACGCCAAGGCGGTCATGATTGCCACCGGCGGCTACGGCCGAGTCTGGTCCGTCACATCGAATGCGGTGGCGGGGACCGGTGACGGCGTCGCCCTTACCTACCGGCGCGGCGTCCCGGTCATGGACATGGAGTTCTACCAGTTCCATCCGACTGGCCTCTACCGCCTTGGCATCCTGCTCTCTGAAGCGGCCCGCGGTGAAGGTGGCATCCTCAGGAACAAGGACGGCGAGGCGTTCTGCGCTCGCTACGCGCCGACGCTAAGGGACCTGGCGCCGCGTGACATGATCTCCCGCTTCATCCACCAGGAGATCCAGGCGGGCCGTGGGATCGATGGCAAGGACTATGTCCATCTGGACCTGACGCACCTTCCTCCGGAGCTGATCGACGAGAAGCTGCCGGACGTGACCGACTTCGCTCGGACGTACCTTGACGTTGAACCCAAGACCGAGGGCGTCCCGGTTCAGCCAACTGCTCACTACGCAATGGGCGGGTTGCCGACGAACATTGACGGACAGGTCATCCAGAACCGCGATGCGACACCGGTGCCGGGCCTGTACAGTGCGGGTGAAGCGGCCTGCGTGTCGGTCCATGGCGCCAACCGCCTGGGGACGAACTCGCTGGTCGATCTGGTGGTCTTCGGGCGACGGGCCGGCAAGCATATTCTTGAGACGTTGAAGGACGCGGAGTGGGCCCCCCTCCCGCCCGAGCCCGAGTTCATGGCAAAGGCCGCAATCGACCGCCTTCTGCAGGCGCCGAAGTCCGGCAAGGGCGAACGGATCGCCGATATTCGGTCGACGATGCAGCAGGTGATGATGGACGACGTCTCCGTGGAACGGAGCGAGACGAGTCTGTTGCGGGCCGAGGCGGCCATTCGAGAGCTCCAGCACGCCTACACGTATGCCAGCGTGATGGACAAGAGCAAGGTCTTCAACACTGATCTGACTGAAGCGCTGGAGTTGGGCTGCCTGCTCGACTGTGCCGAAGCGACGGTTCACGGAGCGCTCGCTCGGCAGGAGAGTCGAGGGGCGCACTACCGAAGTGACTTCACGACCCGCGATGACAAGAACTGGCTGGCCCACTCGCTCGTCTACAAGACGTCCGGTGGCCTGGAGCTCGACAAGAAGCCAGTGACGATTACCGAGTTCGAGCCGAAGGAACGCAAGTACTAGAACAGGCTGGCGACGAGCCAGCGACGAGTTTGGTCCAAATGAACCCGAAGGAAGTCATCCGTGGAATACACGCTCCGCATCAAGCGATACAACCCGGAGAAGGACGTCAAGGCGCACTTCGAGGAGTACAAGGTCACTGCTGACGCCAAGGACCGGGTGCTCGACGTCCTCAACCAGATCAAGTGGGATGAGGACGGGTCGCTGACGTATCGGCGGTCCTGCGGCCACGGCATCTGCGGTTCCGACGCCATGCGGATCAACGGTCGCAACCGGCTGGCTTGCAAACTTCTGATGAAGGATTTACCCAGCAAGATCACGATCGAACCGCTGCTCGGCTTCAAGGTCGTCAAGGACCTCGTCGTTGATATGAACAAGTTCTTCGACGCCTACAAGTCGGTCCAGCCCTTCCTGATCGCCGATGAGCACACGGGGGCCGGAGAGCGGCGGCAGTCCCCGGAACAGCGCCATCGATTCGAGGACACCACGAAGTGCATTCTCTGCGCCGCCTGCACCACCGCCTGCCCGGTGACCTGGACCAGCAACGAGTTCGTCGGGCCGGCCGCGATCGTGAACGCCCACCGGTTCATCTTCGACAGCCGTGACCAGGGCTCGTCGCAGCGCCTCCGGATCCTGAACAGCGGGTCCGGCGTCTGGCGTTGCCGGACGATCTTCAACTGCACCGACGCCTGCCCGCGTGGGATCGAGGTGACCAAGGCGATCGAGGAGGTCAAGCGGGCGCTGCTGTACGAGCAGGTCTAGGTCCTGTACGCTGCCCGGCAGCCGGAATCCGCCGGCGCAGGCGACCGACGTGCTGGTCGTCGATCGTGCGGGGTCTGAACGATGCCGAAGCTGTGGTCATGGGATTATCTCAATCGCGTTCCCGGTTTCGACGAGGTCTTCGGACCCTTCTCAACCGTGTTCCTCGTGGTCTTCCTGATCGGGTTCTTCTTCGTTGCGTTCCTTTATAACGACGGTGGTCGTCACCTTAGCGCCCATCCGGTCCGGCGTCGATACCTGCGCAGGTATGCCGGTTTCCTGCTGATTCCGTTGACGCTCGGCCTGTTCTTCTTTGGCGTCCGGCTGCTCCAGATCGACCCGTTCACGTTCGGCCGCCGGGTCTGGTTGTACTTCGCTCTGCTTGGTCTCATCGGAGTTCTCGCCTACGCGGCGGTGGACATCCGACGTCACTACCGGCGCGATGTCGAGGCCCAGCGCCGAACATCGACGCGTGGTCGATACACTGGCCCGAAATCGTCGGCGCGCGTCACGACCCGCCGGCAGTAAGACTGAGCTGACATTTCGATTGAAACAGATCAGGACCGCCAGGCGTTTACCTGGCGGTCCTGATCGTCGTGGCCAGTTCATCGCGGGATATCACAACCCGAGGTTCAATCGAGAACATCAGGAGCCGGAAACGAAACGAGCGTGTCCCGAAGGAACACGCTCGCAAGAAAGGTGGGCCGTGCACCCCCCTTTGATATGAACCCTCCGGCTTGCCGGCGCTCGTTGGCTCCGGGCGGGCACTCCCAGTCACCCAGCGAATGATGCTTACGGCTGCTACGTTCCCGTCCTGACCGGATTCGCAGTTCGCTGCCGACCGGGACCCTTCCCATCAACACTACGTAGCGACGGTAGGTCCACAGAGCCATACCTGGGGGGGGAATTCAACCCCGCTGTAGCGGATTGCGGGTACAGGGCACCGCTAACTCCCCATCTAGCACGACTCGATAGAGGATACACCACCCACCGCCGAAGGTGCATGTAGCCGTTGCCCTGATGCACATCGCGCACCGGTCCTCAGGCCTGGTAGCGGGCCCCGTTCGAGGTGCGCTGGTAGATCGTTCCGGCAAAGGCGGCGGCGTGTGGCCCCGCGAAGACCAGCGACCCCACGTGGCCGTGTTTGGCTGTTCCCGTGACGAACCGGTACCGGATCGTCTTGGCCTCGATGTGTCGCTCGCTGTAGAAGACGTCCTCACTGAGGCGCCCGAGTATCTCGAAGGCGAGCTCATCGGTGATCATGAGGTCGGTCAGCGGGAAGTCGACCCAGACAGTGAGGGTCGTCGCTTCATCGTCCAGCGCCGGTTCTCCAATGAGATGCGCTCCATCGACCCCACGGAGCAGAAACTCGGCCTCGATTGAGAACCGGATATTCGCATCCTCGTCGGACGTCCAACGATCGCCATACCGCTCGCAGAGGGTCTTCACCACATCATCGAACATCAATTCCTCGCCTCTCGGTGGCGTCCGGTCCGCTCATCACGCTACGCCGTCGGCCCCGTTACGCCTTCGAACTGGTATTGACCACTGTATCCGGCGGAAACCGCTTCTGACAGGTCCAGGAAGATCAACTGGAGAACCCGTGCGTTCAACCCAACGGCGAACCCCGCCGGATTGAGTACCGACAGCAGCGCAGTGGACCGACCTACGTAGCCAGCGTCCCACACCGCCGTGTGGATGGTAACGCCCGATCGGTTCAGTGACGATCGGGCCCGGCCAAGCGCCATCGCAGTGTGCGGCATGCGGACGGTTTCATTGAAACCGATTTGATACGGTCCTGGCGCGAGCTCGATGACGCCGCCCTTCGGCATCGCGATCGGCTCCAGCTTGGGAAGAACCCGACCGGCCGAGTCAGCGGGCAGAACGCCAGCGCCGACGATGCGGCTGATCCGGCAAAGCGTCAGGTCGAAACCATTGGGTTGAATCTGCTCGTCAAGGTCGAGAAATCCCTCTATCAGGGGGGCGTCCCGCAGGACCGCCTGCCGGATCCGCTCTCCGCTCCAGGCGCCGCGAATGGCAGCGCTGGTCTCCCGGTCGGTGTGCATCGCGATCTCCCCCCGGATGTCAGTGCGCAATGGTATCGTCGGTCCGTTAGCTTACCATTGCGGTCTCATCTTCCCTTCCTGGAGCAGCGCCTTCGCAAGGCGCAGAACCTGAGTCAGGCCAGACCACCGTGAACCCGTGGAAACGTACGCGAAGGAAGAGCGGCAACGATCGCCGCGCCGCGTTTCTAGTGCTTGGACATCGTGACTACCGACAACTGTTGATTGCGACCTCAATCAGTTCCCTCGGTGCCCGGTTCCAGTTCTTCGCCGTGCTCTGGTGGGTATACGAACTCACCGACTCCGGGGTCGCCCTTGGTCTGCTGAGTCTGGTCCGCTTTGCTCCTGTCTTGCTGTTCGGGCTGTTCGGGGGCGTCATCGCCGATCGCTACGATCGCCGTACGACGCTGATCGTCTCTCAGATCCTCTTGATGATGACGAGCTCCAGCCTGGCGGCGCTGGCCTGGACCGACAGCGTCACGTTGCTGGCGATCTACATCCTTGCCGCAACGACCGCCCTGATTGACTGCGTAGCTCAGCCAGCGCGGTCAGCGCTCATTCCCGCGCTCGTCCCCAGGGGTGAGATGGCCGACGCGATGTCGGTCAATATCATGGTCGGCCAGACGGCATCGATCGCCGGGCCGGCACTGGCCGGATTCGTGATCGCAGCGTTCGGGACCCCCGTCGCGTTCACCGTCGACGCGGCTGGTTTCTTGATCGTGATCGGATTCCTGCTCAGTATCCGGACGACGGCCGCCGTGACCCGAACCGTCGGTGGAACCTGGACTTCCGCCCTGGAGGGGCTTGCCTTCCTGAAACGATCGCCCATCCTGCTGAGCGTGATGTCAGTTGACTTCTTCGCGACGTTCTTCGGAGCGACGACGGTCCTCCTGCCGATCGTCGCCGTTGAGCGGCTCGGGATGGGCGCGGACGGCCTCGGCCTGTTGAACTCGTCGATCGCGGTCGGCGCGCTGTTCGGGAGCATCGTCGTCAGCGTGCTGCCATCGTTCGATCGTCCCGAACGGGCAGTGCTGATCGCCGTCGGCGTGTTCGGGCTGGCGATCGTTGGGCTGGGTCTGAGCACGACGCTGGTCGTGGCGCTTGCCTTTCTCGCCCTCTCCGGAGCCGCCGACGCCGTCAGCATGGCCCTGCGCCACACGGTCCGTAATCTGGTCACTCCGGACGCACTCCGTGGGCGGATCTCCGCAGCCCACAGCACGTTCGCTTCCGGCGGGCCGCACCGTGGAGACGCCCGGGCTGGCTTGATGGTTGGAGCATTCGGCCCCGGACCAGCCCTGGTCATTGGGGGGATCGGAGTGGTGGCCACCGTGATCGTCGCTCACGTTCGCGTGCCGAGGCTGGCCCGGACATCGATGCGGGAACTCACGGTGGACGCCCCGCACTCCCCTGGCACGCTGCCGCTCCTTCGTGAGGTCACCACCCGGGGGCCGGCCGGTCGGGCGGGTGAGGGGACGACGGCTGCGAACGTGCGATAATGGTCGAGTAGTCAATGGCTGATTGACGCCTGCCGGACGCAAAACTCCTCCGGAAGCCGCGAACGATCACATCGGCAGACTCACGAGGCAGGGGCAATGGCAGAGCAGATTTCCTTACCGGAATACACCACGAGCCCGCTTCGGCTGATCCCGTATCAGGAGCGGCTTCAGACGCCGGTCAAGGACCAGTACGGCCGGGCGATGACCTACCTGAGGATCTCGCTGACCGACCGCTGCAACTTCCGTTGCCTCTACTGTATGCCCGCCAACGGAATGCAGTTTCAGCCGCGCGACGAGAGCCTCACCGACGACGAGTTGCTCCGGGCCGTCCGGCTCAGTGCCGCCGTCGGCTTCCGGAAGTTCCGGCTCACGGGTGGCGAGCCGACCGTGAGGCCGCATCTCGTCGATCTGGTTCGGGCGATGAAGGCGATGCCGGGTGTCGAAGAGATCTCGATGACCACCAACGCCCTCCTCCTCGGCAAGCTCGCCCAGCCGCTTGCCGACGCCGGACTGTCCCGCGTCAACATCAGTATCGACACGCTCGACCCGGTCCGCTTCCGCTTCATGACCCGCGGCGGTCGCCTCGATCTCGTCTGGAAGGGGATCGAGGCCGCATCCGAGGCTGGGCTGACGCCGATCAAGCTGAACACCGTGGTCGTCAAGGATCAGAACGACCACGACGTCGTTCCGATGGCGGAACTGACGCTCGAACGCCCGTGGCAGGTCCGCTTCCTGGAGATCATGCCACTCGAAGGGGTCGGCGAGGTCCATGACGAAGGTCTAGTGACGTCGCAGCAGACACAAGACCGGCTCGAAGCCCGCTTCGGCCCGCTGGAGCCCGTCGAAGCTGATGCCGCCGACCCAGCCCGGCTGTTCCGGATCAAGGGCGCCGCCGGGACGATCGGCTTCATCTCCCCGATCTCGGAACCGTTCTGTGCCGCCTGCAACCGGATCCGGCTCACGGCCGACGGCAAGCTGCGGCTCTGCCTGCTTCGCGGCGATGAGGTCGATCTGCGTGACATGATGCGAGCCGGCGCCACCGATGACGACGTCATCAACACGATTCGTGGAGGAGTGTGGCGCAAGCCGTGGGGTCACGGGATCGCTGAGGGCGACCGCAACACCGTCCGGGGGATGTCCCAGATCGGCGGCTAGTGGTCTGTCAGGTGTGATTTGCCGGTTGGCGGATCAGACCTCTCCCTCAGCCCCTCTTTGGCTCACCTGCTGAAGCGACTTCGGCTGCGCGGGTGCTCGGAGAGGGGCGCAGAACCGTCCATCGAGCACGTGTACATCGCAGGAAACCCGCTGTAGTTCGGTCCGCACCTCAGCTTGTTGGTCATTCTGCCCAACGTCCACCCCGCGTCACGAGGTGGACACTGCTATGCTGTCCGGCGTTTGTTCGAGATCGTTCGAAGCTGGAGACCAACCAATGACCGCCAACCCTGAGACGGGCAGCACCACTGCCAAGATTCCCATGACGATCAACAAGGTGGTGGTCGGTGTCGACATCTGGGAGGCCAACGTCGAGGCCGTCAGGCAGCGCTTCCCGGAGATCGACATCGTCCTCGAGCCTGACGCCGGGAAGGTGGTCGACCAACTCGCGGATGCGGACGCCTACACTGGGTTCCGGCTCTCGGCCGAGCAGCTCGACGCCGCCCCGCGGCTCAAGTGGGTCCACTCGCTGTCGGCTGGAGTCGAGCAGTGGCTCGATTCCGGAATTGACGAGCGGAATCTCCTGCTCACGAACTCCAGCGGTGTCCATGCGACCAACATCTCGGAGCACGTCTTCGCGATGATGCTGGCGTTCGCCCGTCAGCTACCGTTGCTGCTGGAGGCGCAGCAGCGGCACAAGTGGCGGGACAATGAGACCTTCGACGAGCATGTCTTCGAGCTCGACTGCCAGAAGCTGATCATCGTCGGGACGGGTGCGATTGGCGCCGCCGTTGCCCTGCGCGCGAAGGCATTCAACATGACCACCGTCGGTGTCCGCCGAAACCCGACGCGGGAGACCGTGCCGAATATCGACGAGCAGGTCTCCATCGAGGAGATGCACTCCCATCTCGGCGATGCTGATCACGTCGTCATCTGCCTGCCGATGACCGCCGAGACGAAAGGGCTCTTCAACGCCGAAGTCATCGCTGCGATGAAACCTGGTGCCCACATCTTCAACATTGGACGTGGCGGCATCATCGATCAGGATGCGCTGATCGACGCGCTGCGCTCCGGACATATCGGTGGCGCCGGCCTGGACGTGACGACGCCGGAACCACTGCCCGAGGACTCCCCGCTCTGGGACCTGCCGAACGTCATCATCACGGCCCACACCTCCGGCAACACTCCGAAGTACGGCGAGCGGGCCCTCTCCCTGTTTGGCGACATCCTCGAACGGCTGCGGGATGGACGCGAGCCCATCAACGTTGTGGACCCAACGGCTGGGTACTAACCATTCGACTCGGGCCAACAACGCGTCGGACGGGCAAGACCCAGGGACCCGTTGTCCCTGGGTCTTGCCGTCTACGTAGTCGAGAATCTCCAGCCACAGGACATCAATCTGAATCCGTGAGCGGAAATCTGCATCACGGTTGATGGATCAGGCTCTGGCTGTGAGTCAAGCCGGCTCCCGGATGGCTGACGGTTCCGAAGACTCGCGGATGTGAGCGAAGGCCCCATATCTGCACGGGCAAGATGTGGCTTCCGTACAAGGCGTCTCGCGATTGGGACCAAATCACCATCGCGGGGAACTTGAAACTCACGCGCAGTGAACGTACGCTCTCTCCAACCGCCTCCCGCCGCGGAGCCCCTGCCGCACCTGGTTCCGCGATCTGCCCTCGTTGCCCGGAGGTGCCGTATGGTCGCCGTCTCTCTTGCAACCATCACCAATCACGCCAATCGCAGACTGGCGCAGCGGAATATCAGCCTCGATGACGCCGCCTACGTCATCGAGCACGGAACGGTGACCTACTCCGGTCACGCCCGGTTCGTCCATCTCGGCTGGCGTGACATCCCGATCGACGATCGCCGCAACGACCACGTCCGCCGGCTCGAGGGGACAGTGCTCGTTTTCGACAGCGAGTCCGGTGGCTGCCTGACGACGGCCTACCGGAACCGAACCCGTGGTCTGCGGGACATCCGGCGCAAGCCCAAGCGGGCGTTTGGCTCTGCATGCCACACCGACATCACCGACGACTTCGAGATGTCCGGCGATTAGCTCCCGCCAGCGTACTGATCCAGTTTCGCGCCTCCCGAGAAAGCGCAGACGAGAATTCGATCAGTCGCCGCGGTCAGGCCATGCCGGGTGAAATAGCCAGCATCGAGGTCAGCGGTGAGGCCAGCCACGTCGTCGCGCCGCATGAGCACGAGGACGCTACCGCCGCCTCCGCCGCCCATCATCCGGGCGCCAAGGACCCCTGAGCCACGCCGGACTTCCGCGACGAGTTCCTCGACCTGCGGGTGACTGATGTCGTAGTCGGTCGCGGATGATCGTCCGGACGCGGTCATGAGTTCCCCGAAGCGCTGCCAGTCGCCCACGATCAGCGCATCGTAGCCCTCGTCCACGCGACCAGCCTCGCTGATCACATGTCGGGCCCGACAGGACAGCACATCGGTGATTTCGTCGGCTTCGACCAGCGTGGTCATCTGGTCCTCGGTCAGATCGGCAACGTGAGCGAGAGCATTCGCACCGAACTGTCGTTGGGCGATCTCCAGCAGCTGACGCATTTCCCTGACTCGGACCGGGTAGGCCGACTCGCCAAGTCGGTGGACGACACCCGACGAGATCACAACGAACGCGAGGTCGCCAAGCTCTGGTTCCAGGCGCTCAAACTCGACGGCCGCTGCGTCATAGCGGATGACACCCCCAGCGACCGAGGCGGCCTGGTCCATCGTGCCCGACCCGACCCCGGCACGGTTCTCAGCAGCCTGTGCAAGCAGGATCGTTTCTCGTGGCGGGAGCGGATCGACCGACAACATCGTGACGAGCCCGACGGAGAGCGCCGCCGACGAGCTCACACCCAGCCCCACTGGGACATTGCCGCCGAACGCGATTCGACACGTGGGCTGAACCTGTCGACCCTTGGACAGCAGCGCCGCAATCGCTCCGCGCACATAGTCCGACGGCGATTCAGGTGGCGAATCGCGCTGCCAATCAGACAGGCTAGCGACCCCGAGCGTTCCGTGAGCGTGCGTTCCGTTCTCGGGATCGGCGAAGCTGATTTCGACTGTCCCGTCGGTATCGCCGTCACCACCCAGCAGCAGGATGCAACGGTCGATCGCGGCGGCGAGGACCTTGCCGCCGTTGTAGTCGAGGTGATTGCCGAGCAACTCGATCCGTCCTGGGGCAATTACCTGCCTGTCAGGCTCCCACGATGCACCCCAGACTCTGCGCCCGACCGCCAGTACTTCAACTGCCATAGCCGCCTGACGACTGAGTTGCTGATTGCCTTCATCAGTAGGCGTCCCTGTCATACCGGTAACCTTCCCTGTGCGGCTGGTTCTTCGCGAGTCGGCCCTGTCCTGGCTACATCGCTCCTACCGACGGAACTGAACGACTTTGAAAGCCTCGGCCAGTTCGAACTCCTGCCCTTGCGCGACCTCGGCTGCCCGCTCCCGAAGCCGTTCTCGGAACGGCCCCTCTTCGCCAACCTGAGAGACATGAGCGAGCAGCGCCTGCACCTTCATCTCGAAAGCGTCGGTGATGTCGATATAGCGGTCGGGCACCTCGGCGCCGAAGTACCAGAGTTCTGCCGTCTTGTGCGTTTCGAGACCATCACGAAGGTGCTGTGGGTAGTTGAGTGGGTCCCGCGCCGCCGGGTAGCAGGAGTCGGTCGTGACGAGACCAACGGCCCGATGGTCCGGATGCAGCGCGTAGGGGCGAAAGGCATCGTGGGTAATGACGACATCCGGCTTGTGAATTCGGATCAGGCGAACGATTTTCTCGCGGAGCCGGACATCGGGCACGACCTCAGAGTCGGTCTCCCGAAGGAAGACGACCTTGGAGACGCCAAGACGCCGGGCCCCTTCGCTCTCCTCGGCCTCGCGCCGGGCAGCGACGGCCTGCGGCGCGTCGTCCGGGTTGCCGCTGCCCTTGTCGCCGCTCGTCACTTGGACGATCACGATGGTCTTGCCGGCCCGGGCCAGTGTCGCCATCGTTCCGGCGGCGCCGAACTCGGCATCGTCCGGGTGGGCGACGATGACCATGTATCGCTGGAACTCCTCGACCTGCTCCGCCATGGGTTGCTGCTACTCCTGAATGGCTGGGACGAGCCGCTGCCGCAGCGTCGCCTCAAGTTGATCATCAAGCGTCTGGGTCTGCTCGCCGCTCAAGAGGTCCTTGATATTCGTGACTCCGGCGGCCCGCTCGTCCGGGCTCTGGAAGACCGCCAGCTGAACGCCCTTCCGACCGGCGTACTTGAACTGGTCCCCGAGGCTGCGATCAGAGAGGAGCGAGAGGTCGGTCCTGAACCCTGCATCCCTGAGGCGAGTGGCGAGGCGAGCCGCCCCAGCCACGTCATCTCGGTAGCCCGCCACGAAGACCTGGACGGTCGTGCCCGGAACGCTGAGCAGATTGAATTCCGAGACGACCTCGATGATCCGCTCAATCCCGAGTGAGACGCCCGTCGCGGGCATCGATCGGGACGAGAATGACCCGACCAGACCGTCGTACCGCCCACCACCGGCGATCGATCCAACCGCCGGCTGTTCCACGGTGGCCTCGACGACCGGGCCAGTGTAGTAATCCAGACCACGCGCGAGTGAGAGGTCGAGGATGGCCCGTTTGGCCGGGACGCCGAGGCTCGCCAGTCCGTCGAACAGGCGGGTGAGGTCTTCGGTCGCTTGCCGGACACCGTCCACCTCCCCGATCTGACCGAGAACATCGGACAGAACGGCATCCGGGTTTCCTCTCGCCGTGATCAGTGACATCAGTCGGGAGGCGCCTACGGCGTCCAGGCCGTCGGCGACGAGCTGCTGCTCGACCTTGTCCGGCCCGATCTTGTCCAGCCGGTCGATGGTCCGGATGATGTTGCCGGTGTTGGCGTCCGGTCCACCAGCTGCGCGGGCGATAGCGCCGAGCAGATGCCGATGGTTGATCCGGACGACGAAGTTCGAGATCCCGACCGCCGCGATCGCCTCGGTCACGATCGACACACCCTCGGCGTCGGCCAGCATGGAGGTCGAGCCGGCGATGTCGGCGTCGCACTGCCAGAACTCGCGGAAGCGGCCCCGCTGCGACTTCTCCGCCCGCCAGACCGGACCGATGTGGTACCGCTTGAACGGCAGCACGATCTCGTTCTGATGCATGGCCAGCACGCGAGCGAGCGGCACCGTCAGGTCGTAGCGCATCCCGACGCGACGGCCGCCCTGGTCGGTGAAGTGGTACATCAGCCGCTCGTTCTCGCCGGCCTTGCCGGTCAGGACATCGAGGTGCTCGAGGACCGGCGTCTCGATCGGCTCATACCCGTGACGCTCGAAGATGTCCCGGAACAGCCCGATGATGTGTTGGCGAACGAGCATCTGCTGCGGGAGGAAGTCACGGAATCCACTCAGGATACGGGGCTTTACGCGCGGCTGGGTCATCTCGGTGGCGTCCGGCGTCATCGTGAGCGGTCCTTCGTGTCGATGGGGCTGGCAGAACCCGGCTACTTGGTTACTTCATAGACCAGATGGGCGAGCTCCGGCAGGATCAGGCGCTCGAGAGCGAGCCCGACGGCATTGCGCGAGCCCGGCATCGTCATGATCAGCGTTCCCTGATGGACTCCGGCAACGGCGCGGGACAGCATGGCGGCCGCACCGATCTCCGGGAAACTCAACATCCGGAACAGCTCTCCGAAGCCATCGAGTCGCTTGTCCAGCAGCCCGGCCACGACGTCATAGGTGGTGTCGCGCTGGGCGATGCCGGTCCCGCCGTTCGTCAGGATGGCCGCAATGCGATCGTCCGCGGCCCAGCCCAGAATGATCGACTGGATCTCGACCGGGTCGTCCGGAGCGATCCGGTAATCAATGACGGTGTGCCCGTTGGCAGCGAGCCCATCGAGGATCAACCGGCCGCTGGTGTCGGTCCCGGTCGTCCGGGTGTCACTGACGGTCAGCACGGCGACCGCCACGGAGTCCGGCGCGCTCTCACGATGCTGTGCCGTGGACTGGCTCCGGTTGGGCTGAGGGGCGGGAACGACGGGTTGCTCGTTTTGATCTGTCTGCGTCACGACACTCGTCTCACTTCAGGTCGTCTGTCGGTCTCGTCCCGCTGATTCGACCGACAGTATCGCGCAGAATCACCCGCCCGGCCTGTTCCGGCCGTGACGAACTGGAAGTGGTGTCGGGCACTGACGGGATCAGGAACAGCGTGATGGTCGTCCGGTCGCCGTCCTCCTGCAACCAGACCACTCCCGCCACATTCGAGCCGCCCGAACCGGTCAGAGCCAGGTAGAGGTTGCCGTCTTCGTCCGGCTCGCCGCCGATCGCGCCGCAGGCGATCGTTGATTCAGGGGCTGCTTCGCTCGCCACGACGCGAACGATCGCCCGCCGGGTGAGCAAATCGCTCATTGGGATTTCGACATCGGTCACGCTGACGGCGGCCGGAACCTGCAACCCGCCCGAAACGGGAGCGGCGTCGAGATCGGTTCGGGGTGGCTCATCGGGTCCAGTGGACGTCTCGGCGAGAGCCGCGATCGGGTCGCCCGGCTGCACGCAGGTGCCAGCCTGAAGATAGGCGGGACGGTCGATCTCGATTGGGCTCGCGGGGCTTGCCTCCTGCGCCGACACCGACGCCACTGACCCAGCCCCGATCAGGACGGCCACCGCGAGCAGACGATAACGACCATGGCGGCTCAGACGTGTCACGGAGTCCCCTCCCCTGCCATTTTCAGACGAATGCTGGCGGACCATAGCTGCTCATACATCGATCACGAACGCGTTCTCGATATGCGTTACGTCAGCGACACGGCCCGACGACTCAAGAGTGACAGCGACCAGATCGATTCGCCAGACAGGTTCCGGATCGCCCGCGGCATTGAGGACCTGCACATAGGCTTCCGCGCCACGGATGAGCGCCTTCGCCTGACGCGTGGTGACCGACTCGGCGGCGCGACCGTGGCTCTCACCCCGGCGGGTCTTCACCTCGACGAAGACTAACTCGTCGCCATGCCACATCACGAGATCCAGCTCGCAGCCTGCTCCACGCCACTGGGCCGTCACGAAGCGATACCCTCGCGCCTCCAGATAGCGCCGAGCGTAGGATTCTCCAGCCGTTCCAAGCCGGCGTCGTCGCGGGATCGGCGTCGTCATGGAGTTCCCGATAACCGAAACGACAGCCGATGAAGGCCGCAGAGGCCATGTTCCCGGATCGCCGTCAGGTGATCCGGCGTCCCGTATCCCTTGTGATCGGCGAACCGGTACCGCTCGTCCCGCTGGTGCTGCTCGACCATGATCGCGTCCCGGTGAACCTTGGCAAGGATCGAGGCGCACGCAATCGAGAGCGACCGTCGATCACCCTTGATCAGTCCGACCTGAGGCAGGTCGACCTCGATGACCCTGGCGTCGATCAGCAGGGCCGAAACCGGACAGGTTAGCATCGCGACCGAGCGTTCCATCGCCACCCGATTGGCTGAGGCGACCCCGATCCGGTCCAGCTCGTCAGCCTCCACCCCGATGATCGACCAGGAAATGGCGACGACACGAATCCGTTCGGCGAGCTCGATCCGCTGGGCGGCCGTCATCTGTTTGGAATCGCGGACTCCATCCAGCGCGGTGACCAGACGCCTCGCATCCCGTCCCAACGAGGTGGGGAGGACGACGGCCGCCGCGACGAGGGGGCCGGCGAGCGCCCCGCGCCCGACCTCATCGACGCCAGCAACTCCGGGAAAACCCGACCGCCAGAACGGTTCCTCGAATTCGAGCGTTGGGCGCTCGGGAAGGACTCGTTCTGGCGGAATGGTTGCCACGTCCTGCTCAATCCCGCGCTAGACGAGATGCTTGCCGTTCGGGCGCTGACGCTCCTTGATCCGGGCGGCTTTGCCGGACAGACCACGGAGGTAGTAGAGCTTGGACCGGCGAACCTTGCCGAAGCGCAGGACGTCGATCTTGTCGATCCTCGGGGAGTGGATCAGGAACGTCCGCTCGACGCCAACGGAGTGGCTGGCGATCCGGCGAACCGTGAAGCTCTCGTTGATCCCCCCACCACGACGGCGGATGCAGACGCCTTCGAAGTTCTGGATTCGCTCACGGGTGCCCTCGACGACCTTCACGGCCACCCGGACGTTGTCCCCGGCGTTGAACTTCGGGACGAATTCCTTGTACTGCTCCGACTCGATAGAGCGGATGAGTTGCCCGACCATTTCTCTCGCCTTGCCTACAGCCGGCCGAACGCGCGACAGATTCGCGCACCGCCACCGGCGCCAGTCACCAGCCCACGGCCACACTACGTGTGGCCGGCTGCCTGAATCGATCCTGACGGGCTCCACCCGACAACGGCACAACGTACCATCGCGGATCGAGACGACCAACGCGTGATCCTACCACGGCCAGTCATCCCCTGCATAGTGCACGATGCAAGGGTCAGCGGCTGACGGTCGTCGGGGTCTGGGTGAGGACGCTGATCACGTCCGCCGCGACCTCGTACCGCCCGAACGACGGCATGATGTACGTCCCCTGCACCAGCGACTGCGCCTCGAGGAGAAGATCCTGGGCCATCCTGATCCCCTCCTTGCGCCCATCCGGCCCGGCCCGGCGCATCCGCTCCCGAGACTCATCCGTCGGGTTGATCCCCGGCACTTCGTTGTGAAGGAATTCGGCATGCTTGCTGCTCTGGAGCGGCAGGATGCCCATCAAAACGGGGACGCCGAGGTCGCGGGTGTCGAAGGCACGCTCGTAGCCGTCGAGGAAATGGGACCAGACCGCCATGTCATAGATCGGCTGACTCATGACGAAGTGCGCCCCCGCTTCGAGCTTCCGGTGTAGCCGCTGCACCTCATCATCGAGATCGGGTTTGGTTGGGTCAACGGCGCAGGCGATCGTGAACGACGCCGGCCAGCCGATCGATGCTCCGGCGGAATCGGCTCCACTGTTCATCCGCTTGATGACCCCGATCAGCCCGGCCGAATCGACGTCATAGACCGCGGTCGAGTCCGGGTAGTTTCCCAGACTTGGCGGATCGCCGCGAAGGGCGAGGATATTCCGGACCCCAACGGCGTGCGCGCCGAGCAGCTCCGACTGCAGGCCCATCAGCGAGCGATCCCGGGTGGTGAAGTGCACGATCGTCTCGATCCCAACCTCATGCTGGATCAGGTAGCAGAGCGTCATCGCGCTCATCCGGACCCGAGCCATCGGCGAGTCGGCCACGTTGATCGCGTCCACTCCGGCGTCTTTCAGGAGCCGGGCGCCAGCCAGCGCCTTGGCCGGGTTGAACCCCTTGGGCGGGTCGATCTCGACGCTGACGATGAACTTTCTGCCAAGCTTCTGATGAAGCTGAGTCGGCTCGTCCGCGATGGACAGATCGATCGGGATCGGGGCGATCCGAACAGGCCGGGGCGTCTCGGCGTTCTCCAGTGGGACCTCAGCGGTTCCGCCGGTCTTCCGCTGTTGCCGGGAGTCGATCGCCTCCCGCATCGCCCGAATGTGGTCAGGGGTCGTGCCGCAACAGCCGCCGATCAACCCAACTCCGGCGTCGATCGCGTCGATCGCGAAGTCGGCGAAGTACTCCGGCGACGATGGATAGAAGACCCGGCTGCCAACGAACGTCGGCCAGCCGGCGTTCGGCAGGCAGGCGAGGTGGATCCGGTCGCCGTCGACGACGTCCGCCCGGTCACGAGCCAGCGACCGCATTACCGGCAGGAGCTTGCCCGGCCCGACCGAGCAGTTGCCGCCGACGACGGTCACGCCGGCATCGGACAGCCGGCGCAGCACCGTCCGGGGCAGATCTCCGGATAGCGTCGAGCCGTCGTCGCCAAACGTCATCATCGCGACGATCGGCAAATCACAGGCCGCTCGCACCGCCGCGACCGCAGCATCCATCTCGTCGAGACTGCCCATCGTCTCGATGAAGAGCAGATCGACGCCGCCTTCGAGGAGCGACTCAGCCTGCTCCCGGAACACACCGCGAATCTCCGCAATGGGAATGCGGCTGAACGCGCTGACGCTTCGGCCGGTCGGTCCAATCGAGCCGGCGATCAGGACTGGCTGCCCGCTGATCTCCCGCTCCTCCCGCGCCAGCTTCACCGCACGCTTGTTGACCTGCGTGACCTTGTCCGCCAATCCGTGGGGTTCGAGCCGCAGGCGATTGGCACCGAATGTATTGGTCTCGATGATGTCCGCGCCGGCCGCAATGTAGGCGCGATGGACGGCGCTGATCGCCTCCGGGTCCGTCAGGTTGAGCGCGTCGAAGCAAGCGTCAATCGGAACACCGGTCGCGTGGAGCATGGTCCCCATGGCGCCATCGGCCAGCATCGGGCCATCGTTCAGTCTTGTCAGCAGCGGATGGTTCATCTGAAAGTCCTCGGCATTCGGATCGATTGAAGCGTTCGGAAGGGAATGAGCGGCACTGACGCTGACTGAGAAGCGGACGAGGGTTGAAAACGTGATCGTCGCTCGATCAAGTATGCCCTACCCTTCTTCCAGACCCGATCCAGAGATCGCCCACGTCCAGCATGGGAACGAGGATGCAACCCACGGCACGCTACACTCATTGACGCCCCGTCATTGAACGGGTACAGTCGCCGGCTACGATCGTCCTGGCTCCACGTGGCGGAATATCATGCAGAGTGCCCAAATCGGCAACCAATCGACTCGAATGGATGATCGCCAGAGTTCAGCGTTAGCGGTCTCGACCGGTCCCTGCCTGGCGATCGGCGGGGCGGAGGACAAGGTCAACGACCGCTCCATCCTGGCGACGTTCCTCCAGCTTGCCGGTGGGACCAACGCCACCATCGCTATCGTTCCGACGGCCTCCTCCATGGAGAACGGAGGCGAGCGCTATCGCCGCATCTTCGCCGAGATGGGGGCTGCTTCCGTCACATCCGTACCGGTCATGAGCCGCGAGGATGCCAACGGCGCCATCCCTCTCGATCCGCTCCGGGAGGCAACCGGCATCTTTCTGACTGGTGGGAACCAGATGCGACTCTCCGCGATGATGGGTGGCAGCGTCGCTGAAGCCCTGATCCGGGAGCGTCACAACGCCGGCGCGATCGTGGCCGGGACGAGTGCCGGTGCTTCGATCCTGAGCGCTCACATGGTCGCTATGGGCGCGAGCGGACCAAGCCCCCGGCTTCGGATGGCTCAGATGGTCGCTGGGTTCGGGCTCGTCCCGGACATGATCATCGACCAGCACTTTCGCCAGCGGGACCGGATCGGACGACTGTTGGCCCTTGTCGCGGCCAACCCGTCGCTGCTCGGGGTCGGGATCGATGAGGATACCGGTATCCTGATCGACGAGCGGGGCGTCATGGAGGTCATTGGACGGCAGAGCATCACGATCGTGGACGGTCGACGAATGGTGTCCGATATCGCCGAGGTCAAGGCCCAGGGTGGAATCTCCGTCTCCAACGCCAACCTGCACGTCCTGACGGCCGGCCGGCGGTTCTTCGCTCCGGAGCGTCGGATCATCGACTGGTACTAAGCGACGCGTAGTGAACCGATCATGAAAGACGATCCGTTCTCGTCCATCGCTCCTCGTTCGCCGCCCCATTTGGAGGACCAGCACCGTGATCGAGGTTCGTCAGACCCATGCGCTCCGTGGTCCGAGTGTCTGGGCCCGGATGCCGGTCATTCATCAGATCGTTGACCTCGGGGAGCTCGAAGATCGCCCCTCGAACAAGGTGCCCGGTCTGTATGACAAGCTGACGGCCATGATCCCCTCGCTGTACGAGCACGGTTGCTCGATCGGACGCCCCGGCGGCTTCCTGCAGCGCCTCCGCGAGGGGACGTGGATGGGCCATGTCCTCGAACACGTCGCCATCGAATTGCAGAATCTGGCCGGCGGCGAGGTCCGACGGGGCCTGACCCGGGCGACCGGCGAGCGCGGTGTCTACAACGTCATTTTCCAGTACGAGCAGGAAGACGTCGGTCGCGCGGCCGGCGAACTGGCCCTGCGGCTCCTCAACCACCTCATCTACGATAGCGAGCCCCAGTTCGATTATGTCCATGAGCTCGAGCACCGGGTGATCAAGGTCGCGGAGCGGCTCGCGTATGGCCCGTCGACCGGGGCGATCGTGTCCGAGGCGCAGCGCCGTGGCATCCCAGTGATTCGGCTGGACCCCGTCCGGTCGCTGGTCCAGCTTGGTCACGGCAAGTACCAGCGTCGGGTCTGGGCAACGGTGACCAGTCAGTCGGCCAACATCGCGGTCGACATCGCTTCCAACAAGGAACTCACGAACCGCCTCCTCCATGAGGTTGGCATCCCCGTCCCGCGAAGCGTCATCGTACAGAGCGTAGACGACGCCGTCCGCCAGGCTGTTCGGATCGGCTACCCGATCGTCCTCAAGCCGCTCGACGGCAACCACGGCCGCGGCGTCTGCATCAACCTCCGTGACGAGGCGGAGGTCCGGGAGAACTTCCCGATTGCCCAGGGTGAGAGCCGCAACGGGACGGTGATCGCCGAGACGTTCATCGTCGGCAAGGACTACCGCATCCTCGTCGTCAACAATGAGGTCGTGGCGGTCGCCGAACGGGTGCCCGCTCACGTCGTCGGGGATGGTGTCCACACGATCGAGGAACTGGTCGAGATCACCAATGCGGATCCACGGCGCGGCGTCGGGCACGAGAAGATCCTGACCCGGATCACCATCGATGCCCAGACCATCGAGGTCCTGGAGCGTACGGGTCTGAACGTGTCCTCTGCTCCAGACGTCGGTCAGATCGTGCAGCTCAAGCTGACCGGCAACATGAGTACCGGTGGGACGAGCATCGACCGGACCGATGACATCCACCCTGACAACATCGAGATCTCAAGGCAGGCGGCGATGGTCGTCGGGCTGGACATCGCCGGGATCGACTTCATCGCCCCTGACATCAGCCAATCCGTTCGGCAGGCCGGTGGCGCGATCTGCGAGGTCAACGCCGGACCCGGTTTCCGTATGCACACCCACCCGACCGAGGGTCACCCGCGCCTGGTCGGCCGTGCGGTCGTGGACATGATGTTCCCGGCTCGCGCCCAGAGCCGGATTCCGATCGTGGCGGTGACCGGAACCAACGGCAAGACGACGACATCGCGGATGATCGCTCACATCATGAAGGCCGCTGGCCGCAAGGTCGGTCTCACGTCGACTGACGGGATCTACATCGACGGCACCCAGATCATGGCCGGCGACATGAGCGGGCCACAGAGCGCCCAGATGGTGCTCAAGAACCCCGCGGTCGACTTCGCCGTCCTGGAGACCGCCCGCGGCGGCATCATCCGATCCGGTCTCGGCTTCGATCGATGCAACGTCGCCGTCGTGACCAATGTCGCCAGCGACCACCTGGGACTCAAGGGAATCGACACCCTGAGCGACCTGGCGAAGGTCAAGGCCGTCGTCCCGCAGGCAGCCCTGCGCGACGGTGCGAGCGTTCTCAACGCGGACAACGAGTGGACTGTCGAGATGCAGCGGTCGGCCCGAGGCGAGATCGTCTTCTTCACGATGAACGAGGACAACCCCGTGGTCCGCGATCACCTCCGGGAGCGGGGCAAGGCGGTCGTGCTCAAGGCGACGCCGCAGGGCGAGATGATCACGCTGATCGAGCACCGCCGGGAGACCAGCCTGCTCTATGCCAGCCAGATCCCGGCCACGTTCGACGGCCGCATCCGGGTGAACATCGCCAATGCCCTCGCGGCGACGGCGGCGGCGTTCGCGATGGACGTCCAGCTCGAGCAGATCCGGCTGGCCCTGCGGACGTTCGACAACACCTTCTTCCAGACCCCCGGCCGCTTCAACATGATGGAGCTGGACGGTCGCCGGATCGTGATGGACTACTGCCACAACGTCGCTGGTCTCGAAGGCATGGTTGATTTCGTCCAGCGAATGGCAGCGAAGAACACCTACGTCATGATCGCCATGCCCGGCGACCGGTCTGACGGCGACATCGAGGCATTCGGGACGCTGGCGGGGCGCAGCTTCACCAACATCATCATCCGCGAGGACTCCAACCCTCGTGGTCGCGAGCGCGGCGAGGTCGCCGGTCTACTCTATAAGGCGGTCATCGAGGCCGGCCTCTCCCCTGACTCCGTGGAGATCATCACCGACGAGATCGCAGCCAGCATGAAGACAGTCGAGCAGTCCAGCCGAGACGACCTCGTAGTCCTGCTGGTCGACCAGCCGAAGGATGTCTGGCAGGCCCTGAGCGGGCGCGCGGCGACACTCTGATATCGCCATGATCGCCACCCCATTCGTCCACGAGCTGGGGTGGCGAGGGGATGCGGTCGAATGGATGCGCAGAAGCGACTCGGTGACGCGATCGAACAACAGGAGAAGCACCTCCGGGCGAATGTTCCAGTGGACCGGGTTGCCGCTTCCGTCGCGGTCGTCGAGGCGATCGACCGCCGTCACGGGACGTCCACCGTCTTGTCTGCCCCGGCGCCCGACCTGATCACTGGCCGCCATTTCAGCTGTTACGGCGGAAGCAAGGCGATCCGGTTCTGCGTGCAAGCTGAGGAAACCGGAGAAGAATCCGCCGGCGGTTCAGTCGATGCTGCCTTGTCGGCGTGGGCGGACGGATTCCTGGTCCGTTGCGATCACCTGGCAGCCGCGGAATCCGTCCTCAGGCATGTCGAGAGCGGGTTCATGCGCCTCTTCAATGACGGTGAGGCGACGGTCGCAGCCTGGCGAGCAACGAGGCTGGCGCCGGCGTCGTGGCGAGAACGGGCCGACATCGACTGGTGGGCTGCCTGGCTAGCCCAGACGACTGATGCCGATCGGCTGATGCCACTGAGGCCCTGATCCGGCCTATCGCCCGCTCAACCTGGTCCGGGAGCAAAGGAGTACTCGCTCTCCAATGACCCGCTTGCAGCGATGGCGTATCAGATTGGCTATCCGTGAGACGCCGTGATCGATGGCTGCTCCATCCAGACGTACGGTGATGTCCTTCGGAATCTAATAAGCCGCGTGGACACGGACAGCATCTCCCCCAGTCCCATCACGATCTGGTCCGAGCGTGACCTCGTCGCATCGATCGCCGAGGCTATCGACGTGGAACCGACGATTGTCCAAACGGCCGTCTCGGCCTACGCGGTGGATCGGGGGACGGCGGCCTGGCATGGGTCGGTGCCCGGCGTCGCATCGGCTCCACTCGTCCGCGTCGCACCAAGCCGGATCGTGGGTTCACGTCTCGGGCTGATGACGGAGCCCCTCTTCTTTCTCGGCCGCGAACTCCGACGCCGAGCCCCAGCGGACTATCACAACAGCGCGAGGCTTCGCAAGCAGGTCTTCCGTAATGATCTGTATCGGCTCTTCAACGATCGCCGGTTCATCACCAGCACGGACAGAATCGAGCTGCGGCGCGACAAGGGCAGTATCCGGACCGACATCGATGCGGTCGTCTTCGACCGGAAGACCGGCACCCACGTTCTGTTCGAACTGAAGTCGCAGGATCCGTTCTCCCGTTCTCCCGAGGAGATGTCTCGCCGTCGAGATAACGTGCTCTATGCCAACGGGCAGATCGCCAGCGTCCTCGACTGGATCAACCGGCACGGTGCCGATGAGATCCTTCGCAGGGTTCACGTTCGCACGGCGACAACCTTTCGCGTCCAGAAGGTCTTCCCGTTCGTGCTGGCACGCTACCTCGTTCGATTCGACCATGGACCGACAGCGGATCGTCGCGCGGCCTGGGGCACCTGGCCAGACGTCCTTCGCCAGAACGACGATGCGAAACGTCGCGCTGCCGGGGCGAACCCCATTGCCTCACTTTTCGCTCGCCTGCGTGCCGAGCCAACCACCGGGCCGGAGCCCGATCCAGCGCCTCGTCAGGATCTCCTGATCGGTGATTTTCGCCTCGTCGTCCACGCATCCCGTGGCGCGCGGCGAGCGGCATCTCGCGCTGAGCAGGAGAGTTCAGCGCAACCATGATCGGTTACGCTGTCGGATCGCTCTCGCTGGCGAGCGCCGCCAGGTGTTTCGCGACGGCCTGAGGCTGATCCGTCGCCATAACTGCGACGACATCGCCGGGCCGAAGGTCTGTAAGCGAGAGATCGATCGCACTGATCTCATCGGATACCAGCGCCAGTGACCGCCCGCCACCGGCCCGGACGCCCTCGTCCATCAGCCCCTGCATCTCGCCGGGCTGTCGGCCGCGGAGGTAGCTCAGCATGTCCTTCAGGATGATGTGATCGGACGCCTCGGCCGACATGCGCCCAAGCGCCTGGAACGTTTCGTTCGGGCGATCGCCGGCCGTCCCGATGATCAACCAGAGCCGACCCTCGTCCCTGACGAGCGTTCGGGCGAGATTGATCAGCTCGGCGAGGCCAGCCTCGTTGTGGGCGTAGTCGGCCAGGTAGGTCGCTCCCCGGACCTGATAGACGTTAAGCCGGCCTGGGTTGAGGTCCGGGCTGCTTGCGAAGCTCCGAAGCCCCGATGCAATCTTGTCGGGGTCGAGACCACAGCCGAGGGCGATGCCGACGGCGCAGAGCACGTTCTCGACCATGTGCCGGGCGACACCACCAAACGTCAGAGGGACGTCCCCGACCCCGATGATCGCGGTCGCTTCCGCGCCCTCGCGGATCGTGATGTCGCCGTCCTCGACGGCGACGACGCGACCACCGGCGGCGGAATGCTCACGCAGCTCGACCGTCAGTGGTCGCTGGGTGAGGAAACAGATCCGGGCACCGATACCGGCCTGCTGTTCGAACACGAGCGGATCGTCGGCGTTGAGGACCGCCCAGCCGTCGGGACGGGTCGCCCGGACGACCGTTCCCTTGACCTGAGCCAGTGTCCGGGTCGTCAGGACGCCGTAGTCACCGAGGTGGTCAGCGCTCACGTTCGTCATCGCCGTGACATGAGCCTGATCGTAGGCCAGCCCCCGCCGGAGGATCCCCCCCCGAGCGGTCTCGAGGATGGCCCAGTCGAGGTCGTCCCGGTTGATCAGCCTGCGGGCCCCGGCCGGCCCAGACCAGTCCCCCGATTCGATCTCCTCCCCTCCGACGTAGACCCCACTGGTCGAGCTCCAGCCGACCGAGCGTCCCGCCCGCGTGAGCAGATGGGCGACGAGCCGCGTGGTGGTGGTCTTGCCATTCGTCCCGGTGATCGAAACGAGGCGTGGCGGCCCGTCCCCGACCCGGACAAGTTCGGGAGAATCTTTCGCTTCGATTGGGGCAGTCACTGCCCGAAGAAGCGAGTCGGTCAGACCGGTGACGCCGTCCAGATCAAGCGCCTCGTAACCACACGCCTGCTCGGTAACGTTCACCGCCAGCTCGGCGATCGCCAGCGCGACCGGGCGGCGATCCCAGCTGAAGGCGATCACGATGCGGGAGTCGATATCGCCACTAACCGTAGCAATCTCGACCGCTGGAAGCCCGGCGGTGGCGTGGGTGATCTGGACTGCAGAAACCAGGCAACGCGCGACGGCTTGCCACCCGTTCTCATCCAATGATTCGGACTCAGCATTGGGAGAGAGCTTTCCGAGCAGATCCCGAAGACGAGTTTCCCAGTCTGGATTCAGCTGGCTGTCGTCGAGATCGAACTCGACCTTGATCGCCGGAACGGTCAGATAGGGGTTTGGCCCTTCAAGCTCGCGAATCTCGATCAGTTGCATGGTGGACCCCAAGGTCTGGTGCGGAACCCGGTTGAAGGGCGCGGACAGCGGAGGGGATTGTAGCGGCAGCAATGGCTCTCCGGTCCGGCAGGAAGCTACATCGACGCCACTCGAAACCGCGAACCGATCGGCCCTCCCAGCGAGATCCTTGAGAGCCTCCTCGTCACATAGTTCGAACCGGGATACTGGTAGACTCAGGTGAGCCAGAACCGGACCGCCAGCCAGCCAACACACCCAGTCGGCCAGATGGCTTGCGAGGCGACGAGTCGCTTTCAAGGATGGAGTCGATCCGCCATGAGTGCGAACCCCAGTGACGGACCAGCACCATCTGCCTCCCGCGCCGCGGCCAATCGTCGTGGCGGACTTGGGCGTGGCCTAGGGGCACTGATTCCGACGGGACCCGAGGAGACGAGCGAGCCGGTCGGTTTGGCGCTTCCGTCACTGACCAGCGTGGCTATCGACGCCATCCGACCGAACCCCTATCAACCCCGCACCCGAATGAACGAACGACAGTTGCTCGAGCTCGCCCAGTCGATTCGCGAGCACGGCGTCGTGCAGCCCCTGATCGTAACGCGGGGTCAACAGCCGGAGACGTACACCCTGATCGCCGGTGAGCGGCGATGGCGGGCATCGCAGCGAGCAGGGCTCGAGCAGGTCCCCGTCGTCATCAAGGACGCTGCCCCGCAGGAGATGCTCGAACTGGCGCTGGTCGAGAACCTCGTCCGGGCCGACCTCTCACCGCTCGAAGAGGCGTTTGCCTACCGGCAGCTCATCGATGAGTTCGGCCTCACCCAAGCCACGGTTGCCGGGCGAGTCGGGCGTTCGCGAGTCAGCGTGACGAATACGCTGCGTTTGCTCGGCGCTCCGGAGCAGATCCAGGAGGCGCTTGGCGAGGGGACGATCACAGAGGGTCATGCCCGGGCGCTCCTCGGGCTCGTCAATGCGCTCGATCAGGTCGCCGCGCTCGGTCTGGTGATCGACCGGGACATGACCGTTCGGCAGACCGAGGCGCTGGTCCGTCGCTGGCTCGCCGATGGTCCCCAGGTCGAGACCGCCCCGGCCGAGCGGGACGCGGACGAGATTCGGGTCGAGGATCGCTTTCGCGGTGCGCTGGGTGCTCGGGTCACCTTCCGCCGCGCGTCCCGAGGCGGTGGGGCGCTGACGATTCACTACTCATCCTCTGAGGAACTCGACGGACTCTACGACCGTCTCGTGGGCGAGGACGTCTGGTAGGGACCCCAAATCATTCGGTCAGATCCGAACAACCCTGGCTTCGATCATCGATGAAGAGGATCTGACCCGTCATGGCGTCGATCTCCATCTCGACACTGTTGACGCCCGGCTGGGTTCCATCCCGGTACGTTACCAGCCAGCGTGGCGTGATCGCCGAATCAGCCGTCTCAGCGGTGTGGACCGCAACCGTCGTCCCGACCACTGGTGGGGTTCCAGACGAAACGATGGGCGTGCTGATGTCGACTGGCGTCGCCACGGGCTGACCCGCTAGCAATGTCACGTCGGTCTCGTGTCGCTTGATCGGGCACTGGATGCGGTACGCCTGCCCGTAGCTCGATTCCGCGATCACGACAGCAGTCTCCGAAGTGATCCCCATCTGGGCCACACTCAACGAGCCGTTTCGCCGTCCATCCCATGGCTTGCTCTCAGCCATCACGATTTCGCCTGAGTACCGCTCGATTACGACGGAGAGCAGATGGCTACGGGCGCCGTCCACGAAGGCAAAGCGGACCCAGCCACCCGGTGGTATCTCAGCCGGACCTGGTTCCTGCGGGTCCAGTGGCCAGTCGGCCTGGAGGCTGGCGAATGTCAGCTCGGCGTCCGCGTTCCACTCCCTGGCCCTCACCCCGGCGGTTACATACGCGGCCTCGAGTGTCAGTGGACCCTCGGGCTGGTCCGCTTCAAACGCTGACCCGGCAACGGTCGAGACGCCATCACCGGTCGACCGCTCGACCCGAATCAGGTTCGCCGCGCCGATCGCGATCATGATCAGCAGGATCAACGCGGCCAGCCCATTGCTCCACCGTCGCACTGTGTTCGACCTGCTCTTTCCAGACGCTGTGACGTTCGACCATTGGTCATGGCTGAAACGCGATGCGCTGTCGCTCTACATCATGCGAACGATATACGTTGGCGACGAGGCAGCCAGCGCCGCCCCAGTCACCTCGCCTGGTTCGTCCGAGGTTCCAATCGGTTCCCAGCCAGCCAGGGCGAGCTCGTTGCCAATTGTCTCCTGAGTGTACTGGTCCGCCTGCCACGCCAGACTCATCGGACCAGACGGCCCCAGGAGCATCGGAACGCTCGCCGAGCGAACGACTGCGACGGTCGCACCATCCTCCAGTGTCACCGCGAGCTGGAGCCAGCTCGGAGCATCGGCATTAGTGCCTGGTTCTCGCATCTCTGCGACCGTACCAATGACGCGTCCAAATCGCATCTTCGCGCTCCTCCACCAGCGGTGCCGTACCGCCCAGCTACCGGCGCGCACCGCTCGGCTCCACGCGAGGCGTGGCGACCTCGCTCGCTTCCACGCGCACCACTGGCTCGGTGTGAACCAGGATCTTCCCCGGTAACCCAAGGGCAATCGCCGATCCGATCAGGGTCAGCGGCGCCACCAGCAACAGGGCGGTTGGAATACCAACCTGATCGGCGATCAGACCGGTGACCGGAACGCCGATCCCACCGGTGATGAAACCGAGCCCGAGAATCAGACCCGATGCCACGCCCGTTCGGCCTGGCAGCAGCCGCTGCGCCGCCGCCAGCGGCACCGCCAGTCCAGCATCCCCGAGGAAGCCGAAGGCGATCGCGAACGCAAACGCCTGTGGACCGGGGAACTGCGTCAGGAGGACGAGCGGAATGACCAGCAGGGAGAAACTCCCCACCAGCAGCCGACGCGCGCCGATCCGATCGACGAACAAACCACCTACGAGTGTTCCCAGCGCACCGGACAGGATCGCGACGGTGGTCAGGGTCGCGTAGAAGGTGGTCGAGTAGCCGAGATCATCGAACCACGTCGGCAGGAACTGAAACACCGACAGGACGACCCACGACCGCAGCATGACGATGAGGATCACCCGGGCGAGCAGAGCCCACGGAGTCGGCTCCCCACTCTGCTCGATCGTTCCGGACGCGATCGACACCGTCCGCTGGGCTTCGGCGACGTGGCCCATCTGGCGATAGATCAGGATCGCGACGATCGTGGCGGGGAAGATCAGTGCGAGGAGTCCGTAGTCGCCACCGACAGCCATCAGGATCGCCGCGACGACCGGCCCGAGGCCGAATCCAAAGGAGCCCCCGAACGTGTACACCGACAGTGCCGTCGTCCGCTTGGCCTTTGGAGTGACGCCGGCCGCGTTCGTCGCTCCGAACGGGTGATAGGCGCCGGAGCCAATTCCGGCCAGGAACGCCAGGGCAATCAAGGTCTCGTAGGTGGGCGCCAGCGCCCAGCCGGCCGCGAAGGTGCCACCCCAGACCAGCGCGACCGGAGCGAACCAGCGCCGGGGGAATCGGTCGCAGATGTACCCGAACAGCGGCTGGGAGAGCGACGCGGCGCTCGTGTAAGCGAGGACGATCAGCCCCACCTCCGCGTTCGAGAGCGAGAACGCCTCTTTGGCCCGTGGGACGAGGATCGGCAACACGCCGCCGATCAGGTCATTAGTGAAGTGGCCCAGCATGAGAGTGAGCAACGGCCCGTACAGAACGAGTAACCGACGTCGATTCACCAGTCCGCCCTCTACACCGGTCAGTGAGCCGCTTTGGCAGCAGTCGGCCAGCCCCCATGTGTTGCTCAAGGCCGGTAGCATAGCAGCGGCCCGGATCAGGTACCGGAGCAGGTCAGCACCTCTATCGGCAGCTTCGACGCCGCCACCTATAATTCACTGAAGAGATCAGCAACGGTCGCCGGTATGCAGTCGCTTCCCATCAGTATCACCCAGGAGTATTCCGTGTCCGCTGACACCATCAACCGACTCGACTCGATACGCCACCGGCTGGATCGTATCAAGGTGCGACTTTGACTTACCTGGCTATGAGCGCGAGATAACCGACCTAGAGCGCCAGAGTGGCGACCCGTCAATCTGGAACGATCCGGCCGAAGCACAGGCCATGATGCGCCGCCTCGGCGAGATCAAGCAGCGCGTTGGGCGCTGGCAGGCGATCGTGCAATCCTCGGCTGACCTCTCCGAGCTCGTGGAGCTTGCCGAGGGTGACCCCGAGATGACGGCTCAGATTGCAGAAGAAGCCAGAGAGCTGGCTAATCGGATCGATGAACTGGAACTCGAGCTGTCGCTGACCGGTCCCTACGATGCCTCCGACGCCCTGATGATCGTCCATTCCGGCGAGGGTGGCGTCGATGCCCAGGACTGGGCATCAATGCTCGTCCGCATGTACCTGAAGTGGGGCGACCGGCGCGGCTTCAAGGCGCAACTCCTCGACGAGACGGATGGCGAAGAAGCGGGAATCAAGAACGCCACGATCGAGCTAACCGGAACCAACGCCTACGGTCTGGCCAAATCGGAAGCAGGTTCTCATCGCCTCGTTCGGCTGTCACCGTTCGACTCAGCGCATCGCCGCCACACGGCGTTTGCGCTGGTCGAGGTGATCCCACAGGGGACGGAGAGCGATCACACGATCGAGATCCGGCCGGAAGATGTCCGGGTCGACACCTACCGGGCGTCTGGGGCGGGCGGCCAGCACGTCAACAAGACGGAGTCGGCCATCCGGATTACTCACCTGCCGACCGGTATCGTGGTGACGTGCCAGAACGAGCGTAGCCAGATGCAGAACCGGGAGAGCGCCTACAAGATCCTCCGGGCGCGCCTGCTTGAGCGCAAGCTTCAGGAGGACGCGGACGAGATCTCCCGGATCAAGGGCGACCATGCGGTGGCGGGCTTCGGCAGCCGGATTCGCTCGTATGTGCTTCAGCCATATACCCAGGTGACTGACCATCGGACCGATCTCTCGATCGGCGACACGGCGGCGGTCCTGGACGGCAAGATCGACCCGTTCATCAACGCCTACCTGCACCAGCAGATGGGAATCGAGGCGCCGGAGTAGTCCGGCGACTCGCCGTCGAACTCGATGAGGATGCTTGATGTACTGGACGAAGCGACACATTCTGGTTTGCACGTCGCAGCATTGTCAGCAGAAGGGTGCGATGGATGTAGTTGGGCTGCTCCGACTTCAGGTCGTCCGTCAAAAGCTGGACACCGATATCCTGGTCAACAACTGCGGCACGATCGACCTCTGCGACATCGGTCCCAACATTGTCGTCTACCCGGACAACATCATCTACGGTAGCGTGACGAAAGCAGACCTGCCCGAGATCATCGAGTTCCTCAAGGGTGGTCCAGTGATCGAGCGCCTCCTCGTCGGGCCAGACAGCCCGGCTGAGCGAGCACGGCGAGACCTCTATCTCGCCGTCGTCGAAGCGGGGAATCCCGGCCCATCGTCGATGTTCGAGGCGGCGGCGGTTGCCCGCGGATTCGATCAACCCTGGATCGCCGAGCAGCAACGCCGCGGATTCATTGCCCGGAAACCGGGGGCCGACGGCGGCGAGGAGACGATCACGGTCACCAAGAAGACCCGTGATCGCTACCGGCTCCCGGTTTCGTCATAGCCCTCTGATAGAGTGATGGAAACGTTAAGGCGATGGCATAGCTGCGGAGCCGCGCCTATATCCAAGGACCCGCGACGGTGAACGAGAGTAAATCCGACACCCGCAACCCCGTCATGGATCGGTCACGGGCAACCGAAATCGAGCGGCCGGTCAGCGAACTCATCGTCGACGCCGAGACGATCGCGGCCGGGGTGCCGTCAGCCGATGATGTGGCCCAGGGACGCTTCCACCTCTCCCGACAGATGTGGGTGCGGATCGGACTGGCTGGCGTACTTGTGGTTGCGGCGCTGTTCACTAACCGCTCATTCCTCGGCTGGGGCCTGTTCGCCGTTCTCGCCGTCCTCTTCATGCCGGTCAGCCGGTTCCGCTCCTTCATCCTCGCCTTCGTCCCCTACGGTGCGATCTGGGCAATCTTCACGTTCTTGAGGTCGTTCGCCGACGAGACGCCGCTGGCTCGTCTCGTCAACCTCCGGGTTCTTCACTTCGAGCGCTGGCTGTTCGATGGTCAGATTCCGACCATCACCCTTCAGTCGGACTTCTTCGATCCGGAATCATTGCAGTGGTGGGACTTCTATCTGACGTTCATCCATTGGTCATACTTCCTGGTCCCGCATGTCCTCGCCTTCCGGCTCTGGCAGAAGTACCCCAGTGTGTTCAAGCGATTCATCGCCGGGCTGACCATCCTGCTCTCGGTCGGTCTGGCGATCTACTTCCTGATCCCGACCAACCCGCCGTGGCTCTCGGACGACAGTAGCACCGCCGCGGCTCCCACTGTCTCGCGGGTGATGGAGACCGTCGTCACCCAGCTCGGTAGTGGACTCTACGAGGCCAGCTACGCCGTCGTCGGCGAATCCAACCCAATCGCCGCGATGCCGTCGATCCATATGGCGATCACGTTCCTGCTGATCTTCCCGGCCGGCTACTTTGGCAAGCGGTGGAAGGTACTCGCCATGTTCTATGCGGCGTCGATGGGCCTTGCGCTCGTCTACCTGGGTGAGCACTACGTGACCGACATCGTGGTCGGTTCCGCCGTGGCCTCCTATGGCTGGTGGGCCGCTGGCGCATGGGTGCGGCAAGTGGCACCCCGGGTCAACGCACAGTTCGAATCGCGTCGAGCTACGGGACAGAGTGCTTCGGGGACGAATGCCGCGTCGGGCCAGATGAATTAGCGCGGTTCTCATGCGTCTGGTCGTTGGCGTGCGGCCAGCCCTACCCCCTTTCCCATCTCGCTCCGGTTCCATCGCCTGCGGACGATGCTGCCCGGACCGGATGGAGAGGGGGAGCCGCCATTGCCAACTTCTGTCCGCCGCCCAGCGGGCCAGGAGTTCAGGCGAAACAGGCAGAACGCGACCCGGCACTTAGGCGCCGAAACGGGGGGCAGGTCGAATTCTGACCGTCCGTCAGATGAGGACACGGTTTTGATTCGATGAAGCTTCGGGATAGATTCATTAAGTGATTCCCGCCACTTCCTCACGAAGCGGCGATTCCCCAACCATCTCGGCAACGATCTCACTGGTCCGCCTGGTCAGGGCTGGCATCAAGCTCCGACCGGCTCGGCCTACCCGATCCAGCACCGCGGCCAGGTCGTCCACCGGCGGAGCAATGGGGCCAGTGAGCTCACGCAGCTCAGTCCGGTACCAACCACCGATTCGACGCCGCACCTTATTGACGGACGGCGTCACACGACCCGCCTGGATCGCCGCTTGTTCGATCTTCTCACGCAGTTCGCCGGCTATGATCGGAAGTCCAGCCACCTGTTCGACAGCATCCCGCTGTCCTCGGATGGTATCCGCGTCCCGGTCCCAGCAGCGGACGAGGTCGATCGCTGATTCTGCCCGGAGGCGCCGGTCGTCGAGGTCGTCCCGGAGGATGTCGTAGTCGACGTCGTACCGCTCGCCGTCCCCCAGGAGCGGTCGGCGCTCGTCTGCCTGGATGCCGGCGACCGACCGAATCAGGCGAAAGTAATACAGAGACGCGAGGAGACTGTCGTCCAGATCGACGTCGAGGTGGTCGATCGCGGCGAACGACGGGATCAGAGATCCACCGGGTACGGGGGTGAAGAACTCGTCTACCGGCGATTCGATCAGCATGACCTGTTCCGGACGGACACTTGGCCGCAGCATTCCCGGCTGGCCCTGGAACACCAGTCGCGTCAACGGGTAATCCGGGCAAAGGAACATGCCATCGAGGACGACCACATCCTCGGGCACGTCGCCGATGAGCGGGTCGAGGATCGTGCGGAGTTGCAGCAGGTCGCGGACGACGCTGGCGCTGACCTGTCTCGGTTTCGCGGTCTCAGCCGAGAACTTGGCGTCAAGACCCTGCAATATCGTCCCGTCATCGCCGAGCCCGACCACGAGGAAGTCCGGGTTCTGCAAGCCCCGCTTCGACGCCGTGGCGGCGACTGCCGGGACGTCATCGAGCCGGGCGACGCGTGAGATTCGAAACGGACGGTCTCCCCCGGGAGCGCTTTGCTCCGCCCCATTCCAGCCCTCGACGGCCGCCGCGCACATCGCCGCCCACCGATCCCCGATCGCGCCACTCGATTGGCCTCGATCAGCGAGCGCCATGAGTCGGCGGTCCAGGCAGGCAGTCACAAGGGTCTTTCCCGGCAGCTTCTCCGAAACGATCTCGACATCGGGCGTCACAGGGTCTCCATCCTCCGTCTTTGGTCGCTGCTCATCATCCGATACCGCACTGACGGAATGGTAGACTGTCGGATCGATCAGCCGCCGGCCGGGCACCGGGCTCACGTGCTCAGGCCGCCCGGCCCTCGCGTACGAGGCGTCTCTGCCGCATGTCCACCGAGCCAACCAGGACGTCCGGGCCGGACTGGCCCCCGATGCCGTCCCCCCTTGATCCGTTCCTCTGCCAGTTGCTGCAGTTCATCGCTGACCGGGACGGACACGTTGCTCACACGATTTTCCTGAAGACGCGACCGGATGGGGGGATCTGGCCGGCGGGGTTCCTCGACGTGCTCCTGACCAGCGCCCGAGCCCGGAACTTCATCCGGACGATGCGCGGAGCGGGACAAACCCGACATCACAACCTGACCGCAACGGGCCGACGCTTCCTGACCGACACGGGCTCCACCCGGAACGATCACGCCTCGCCTGAAATCGGCAGAGCCTGAATCTTGGAACATATCCCAGACCAGAATCATGCGCTACCGTTCTGAAGACACGGGTCGGAATGCTGGAATCGAGGGATCGGCATGCCTTATCCCGGTCTTTGCCAATAGCCAACGTCGCTGAAAGCGTGGGACGAGCACCAACAGCATGGTCAGGAGCAGGCCGGCAATCGATCCGATTCGTCCGGCAACATCCCATCGATCCACTCCGTAGTTCAACACAATCTCGACCCGTCCCGCTGGAACCGGGACGGTTATCTGACCGTTCGCATCGCGATCGACTTCGGCAGTCCGGCCGTTGACCGTGGCGGTCCATCGAGGGAACCAGGACGCTCGAATGGTCGCCGTTCCTCCGTCACCCTCGACAGTTCCTGTGATCCGCTCGTTGGCGAAGGTTGAGGCCAGCGTCTCGCCGCCATCACTAGTGATGATCGACACGCTGTCCCGAACCTGGTAAACGGCGTACCCAGTGCGATCCTGGCGGCTCAGTCCACCTTGTCGGTCGGCCAGCGCCTCGAGTTGCGGCGTCAGCACCACGACCGCGCCAACCCCGTGTCGAGCCAGCTCGTCTGGTTGGAAGGCGTTTCCCAATGACGAGGCATCGATTGCCTGTCCCTCATAGGTGAGGTCCGCCGACCGGTGCCAGATCTGCCAGAGCCAGAGCCAGTCGTTGTAGCGTAGTGGTCGATCGGTCGCCAGCGGTGCCCACATTGGCTGATGCCAGCCCAGTTCGCTGCCAGCGATGAAGATCGCGGTGCCCGGCGCCGCCATCCGATCGGCCTCCTCGACCGCCGCCAGCAGATCCGCGTACTCAGGATTCGCGGTCGTCTCGACCGGGAACATACTCCGCTGATCGACGGCCAGGGATTCCGGTGGCCGGATGATGGTGAAGATGGCTAGCAGGACCGTCACGGCGAGCAGCGCGATTCGGGGGATTGCCGTGACCGATCGGCGACGCTCGATCGCTCGAATCCCCGCCACGACTGCAGTCGCGGCAAGGTAGATCATCAACAGCCGTTGAAACGGCATGAGGCGGGTGGCTTCGAGTTGCTCGATCAGGCCGCCGTCAGGGCCCAGACCTGCGCAGACGATCGTCGTCACGACATAGGCAATCAGCGTCCAGGCGACGGCACGGGTAGCTGGGCCAGCACTGCCCACCATGGCGAGGATGAAGCCCACCCCGGCCAGTGCCAGCACGGGCCAGGAGACCGCGTTGATGGATGACTGCCAGTACGCACCCAGTCCATCGTAGAACTCGTACTGGATGAACTCGTACAGGTCGCTGAAGCGAAGGGCGCTCAACCAGATCGGCATTGATGTCAGGAGGGCGGGAACGGCGATCACCCCGTACCGGGCAATCAGGCGCCGCGCAGCATCCTTCGATCCTCCGTGTTCGATCACCACGCTCAGCAGGACGCCCAACCCGACGCAGCCAAGGGCGAGGACGGATCGCGTGTTCGTTCCCACCGCGAAAACTGACAGGCCAACCGCGAGGAACAACATCGCTCGGGATGGACTCAGAACGAATGAGAGCAGTGCGGCGAGGAACCCGAACGCGGCGGCATACGCGGCGACGTTGGTGATAAGCCCCCACTGAACCGTTTCGGTGTAGCCCCCACTCCACCACTCGCCTGGCACCGCAAGGTGGGCGACCAGGCCCAGACCGGCGAGCGGCAGCGCGATCCGATCCCGCCGACCCAGCCCCGCGAAGGCCAGCACCGGCGCGAGGAAGACGGCGATGACGACAAGCTTGAATGCCGAGGCAATCGAGAGCGTGCCGAGCGCCGCCGCCCAGACTCCTACGGTGAGCCACGGAACTCCAAGCGGGTAGAACTCGACCGGGTAGCCACCCTCGTGGCCGCCGACCCAGCGCAGGATCTGGCCATCCCGAAGGCTGTCGAGCAGCGTCTGGGCGCGGGAGACATGGAAGGGATGGTCGACCGTCGCGAAGGTGTTCGGCACGCTGCTGACGACGCCGTCCGACGACGTCACCGTCGCAGTGAGATCGAATGCACCGAGGTGCCCGGCTGACCAGACCAGCAGCCCGAGGATGAAAACGAGCCAGGACGCCGACACGAGACGAGACTCCAGTCGTCCCGACATGGTCGGAGCAAATGATCCCGGCGACGAACTGGTGTCGTCTGGCGCCGTTACCTGGACCTGGGAAGCGTGACGGTTTCGTGTGGGAACGTCAGTCACCAGAGATCGTGTCCGATTCCTGACCGTCCTCGAACCCGGCAGCCCATTCCTGACGTGACGGCACGAAGATCAGCGCGATGATCAGGGCGAACGCAGCGAAGAAAACGACCGTCGAAATCAACAGGATACTGCGCGTCAGATCGATCGAGCCGAAGTCTGGCGCCTTGTCCCACATGGTTCGCCAGACATCCATGATCGACTCCCGGCTGAAGCGCCGAATGCCATTGCTTGCGCCCGGATCGATGTTCTGGCTCATGTTGAAGGTGACGTTGCGAGCCAGGATCGTTCCAAACAGGACGTAGGCAATCACGCTTGCGGCAATGACGGTTACGATGAGCGACCGTACGCCCCGCGTTAGCAGTGTTTCAACCGGTGCCATGTGTGGCGTCACGTCCGGCTCAGAATTACTTTCGGGGATTATGGGGATCGGTCCAGCGTCGCGGGGAGAGTCGCGGCAATTTGAGTCGGAATCGCTAACCTGCTTGTTCTGTTCCTCGGTAATATCTCCGCTCATGTCCTTACAGCCAATAGTACGGGATGACGTAGGACGTCACCACGAACACATTGAGGACGACCAGTGCCGTTACCAGACCAGCGCTCCCAGCGGGATGCCACTTCACCGGAAGCACGCTCCTGAGGCCGAGCACAAGCAGGATTGCCAGCGCGTTGATGACGGGGAAGAAGTACCTCGCCTGGGTGAGGGCGAACTGGGTACCGAACTGGACCGTTGCAAGATATCCGACCGCACAGGCCACGAGCATCATAAAGATCGCCCAGAACTGCCAGCGCTCGAGCCGACCGACTCGATCGCCAAGACCTGTCCGATGCAGTGACCGAATGGCAAACAGGACGAACCCGACCGCGGCGATGATCGTCGGGATCGCGATAATCTGCATCAACAGTGGATCGAAGGGCAGGACGCGCCATCCGAACTGCCCCCAGAGTTCACTGAATCGGTCCTTGAGGAAGATGATATTGAACAGCAGGCCCGTGAAGGTACCAGCCGGATGATTCCATCGCTCCTGCAGTTCCAACACCTGGGGGAGGGCCGTGAAGTTGCCGTAGGTGCGATACATGTGAATGTACCAGGGAGCCGACAGTGCCAAGGTGGGTGCGGCAATCAGCAACCCGGTTCGAACGAAGCGGGGCAATGAGGCCCTGATCGAACCGAGCGAATGAAATGAGATGAGCGTTAGCATCGCAAGCCCGATGATGGCAGCACCGGTGATTGATGTCGATTTGGTGATGATTCCCAGGCCGAGGGCGAACCCAATCAGGACGGACGTCCGAGCTGGGAACCTGTCCCGAATGGCTCGAACGACGAGGAAGAGAATCCAGCTGAACGCAGCGATCGCGACGATGTCATTGTTGACCATGGTCGCTTCATAGGAGATCTGCGTCTGAAGGGCTACGAACGCTGGCACACCGATCAGCATGAACGTGTTACGAGGAAAGATCAGGCGGGTCGTCAGGTAGGCAAGCACTACGACCGCAAGACCGAACGGTATTGCTGCCATGCGGAACAGATACATCTGCGTCTCTGGGCTGGATCCGGCCTGCTCGCTCAGCCAGTAAATGGGGGCCATAAGCAGGTAATACAGCGGAGGGTGATTCGCCGCGTACTGTACGCCGTCCGCCTGGTACTGCATGTTCCCGTCTTCGTCCCGACCCCAGGACGTCACGCGAACGGAACTGTCGGTGTATTCCGGATTGGTCGGATCGCAATACCACTGAAGCGTGTAACGGCAGAACCGGTACAGCTCAGTCGGCAGCAGGTCGATATAGGGATTCTGATAGCGGAAGTTTGGCCGGTCGCGATTCGCGACGTTCTCCTCAACGATATCCTGATCGACGAGCAGGGACGGAACCCGATGCTGATCGGCGACCGTCCGGATGTAGGAATAGTGCGCAACTTCGTCATGGCCCGAGAACGGAGGGAAGATGAAGACAAAGATCAGCGCTTTGGCAACATAGAGCAGCACTAATGCAACGAGGAAGCGCTGATGAAGCGGGACGGCCATAAACCGCGTCCGGCTTCTCGCCAACGCGGTATTCGGGGACGATGTGGTCCCTGGGGAGTCAACAGATACGGGTCCAGCGATTTCGGCCATCTTACCCCGCCGGTTCAGGTCTCGAAATCGGGACATCGCCAAACGGTCACCGCGTACGATCCGTCCAATGGTCAGCCACCGAGGTGGGGAACGGCACCCGGTGGAGGAGCAGGACGGCGCCATTGCCGCCCCACCACCATTATCCTACCCGATCGAGGCCGGAGTCGGTACCCGCTTGATCTCGTGATAATCCTTGTCCGCGTTGACCTGCCCGAGATCATGCTTCTCGCCCAAAATGTTCTTGGCCGCGAGAAGACCGGTTTCAATCGAGTGGTCGGTGTTGTTGTAGCGGAACGTTCCGTACCGACCGATGATCTGCAGATTCTCGAACTGGCTGATGAAGTTCTTCACCTTGTCGACGTGCTGCTCATACCCGGAGAGGTAGCTCGGATACGCCCGAGGTGCCCGGATCGTGAAGCCGCCGATGACCTCTTCCGGCTTGACCATGTTCATATCCTGATCGAGGTAGCGAACCGTCCGGTCGACGAGCTCCTCTTCAGTCATGCCCCAGATCTGGTCGCCGAACGAGCAGAAGTACTCGACAACGAGCGACGTGACCTCATCGCTCGGAACCATCGCCGGGCTCCAGTTCTTCGGCTCATGCCAGCGACCGAACAGAATGTTCTTGTCGTGAACGTAGAGCCAGGTGTCATGCGTCACCTGACGTTTCTTGATCATGAGGTTGACGGTGATCACGTTCCGGTAGGTCAGCGACTTCGAGGCCTCGATCACGTCCGGCGGGGCCACCGGGTCAATGATCTGAGCCAGCAATGTCAGCGGGATCGAGGAAATGAACTGGTCGGCCTCGATTGTCTGCGGCCCATTTTCCGTGGAGACGGTCATGTGAGTGATCCGGTTACCCTCGCGGTGAACCTTCTCGACTCCCGTGTTCAGGCGGATGTCGTTGCCCCAGGCGGTGATCTTGTCGGCCATCCGTTCCGAGAACCGCCCGAAGCCGTCCCGTGGGTACATGAACTCGTCGATGAGCGAGACGACTGTTCCCTTGGTCGGGATTAGCGCGTCCTTCACCGCGGTCATGATCGACATGCCCTTGGTCCGCTGCGTGACCCAGTCCGCACTCATCTCGGCCGGGTCCACGCCCCAGACCTTCGTGGAATAGCGCTCGAAGAACTGCTTGTAGAGCATCGGTCCGTACTGAAGGACATACCCGTCCTTCATCGAGTTGATCTCAGCCGGCTTGATCTTGTTGCGGACCTGGGTTATCCCGTAATCCGCCATCGCCCGGGCGGCGAACACGGGACCCATCTCCTTGAGCGCGTTGCCGACCTTGAGCGGGTAATCGACGTAGTGCCCGTCGAAATAGATCCGGCTGATCCGGTTCACCCAGAGCAACTCTTCTGCGATGACCTCCTTGAAGAGATCATTCAGTTCTTCATTCTTCGTGAACCACCGATGGCCACCGATATCGAACTTGAACTGGCCGTACTCCGTCTCCCTGTGGATGGTTCGGGCGAGGCCGCCGACGAACGGAGCCCGCTCGACGACTGTCACTGGGACACCGGCCTTGCTGAGGACGTATGCGGAGCAGAGACCGCCGGGACCTGCGCCCATGATGACGGTCTTCGGACCGGCGGTGGGCGTTCCGGTCAGCCCGTTGGCGGCTCCATCGTGTTCAGCTGGATCGGCGCCATTGGTATGCTGGCCATTCTGCATCTGGAAAGGTCCCCTTCACGGCCGGTCCGCCGTCAGCTGCGTAGCAAGGTTGTCGGCGATCCGAATCGGTGTGAATCGCTCGAGGGAGTCGACGCTCCTGAAGCGACGGTCCCAGGTGTGCCGCGGAAAGATGTCAAAAAAGAGGCATCAGGCGCAAGGCGTCGGGAGTTAACGCCACCTCAGGCGGCCCGATTGTACACCACAGGGCGGTATTGACGACCGATGAGTTCCTTTGCTGAGTGACCATTCTGTTCAGGAACCATCGAGTGATCGCACTGAGTGGGGAGCAATTTGCGTGTTCGCTTTCAGGGTCACCGCGACCACCGTGGCGACTACGGCCGCGGCTCCCGCCAACGTCAATCCCATTAGAAGCAATAGCACGGTCCGATCCTCCGTTGGTTCCAGTCCGATCGGATAGCCACTGGCGGCAGCCCAGAGGACATCGACCATCATTACCGACGAGAACGACTGGATACCCCAGATTGTGACGATATCATCGGCGTTTCGTGGTCCACGCTCCAGCGACAGGTAATACCTTTCACCAGCCGAGTCAGCAATCTTCGAGAAGCTGACCGACGTGTAGTTGTCGGCGAAGGCCGACCGCGATGCGGCGATCCGTTCCTGTGGGGCGCTGAAGGCAACTCGACGGACGATTTCGGGCCGATCGAGTGACTGAATCGTCAGCACGAACTCGTACGAACCGTCGGGAACGTCGTCTCCATACGCGCGGAGATCGAGATCGACGCGATCGAAGTTGCCATAGTTCGGCTGGATCTCGCCGCCGAGGATCGCGATACTGCGATCGAAGTCGACCGTCTGCACCGAGCCGAACGGCGCGGCGTGGCGAACGCTGACCGGTACGACGAGCACGACCACGATCGTCACCGCGACGAGGGCGAGCGCGGCAAGCACGGAGACCGCGACTCTTGTCGGCATCAGGGCGCTCCCTGTGGAACGACGAGCTGTCCGCCGCCGGGGCCAACGTAGTACGGGATGACGAACTCCGCGGCGACGACAAGGTTCAGGACAAGCATCGCGACCGCCAGGGCAACCGGGATCAACCATCTTTGCCGCGCCGGCACCCATGCTCCGAACCCGAGGATCGTCAGCAGTCCAAAGCCGAACATGGCCGGGAAGGCGAATCGGGACTGGGTGAACTGAAGCGTCCCGACGTACAGGACGGCGAAGGTCATCAACCCGACGGCAAGCACCGTCAAACCCAGGCATTGGGTCTGATAGTGATCAAATACTGAACTCAGAGACCGGGAACGGATCGAGAGCGTCTGGCGAATCCCAAGGGCGAGTACACCGAGCCCAGCAATGCCCCAGCAGAGGTAGACGAGCAGACTCGTCGCGTTGTCCCATGGGATCTCCCGCCAGCCGTAGTTGGACCAGAAGTCGTCCAGGCGGCCGCGCCAGAACAATGGAGACGTGATCATCTCCGAGTACGTGCTCGCGGACAGCGCGTAATCGCTCACCTCCTGGAGTCTGGTCGCACCTGTGGGATCGTCGTACAGGCCGAGATTGCGAATGAACCACGGCAGGATTGCGACGATCGGGACCCCGAGCATCAATGCGCCCTGAACGAGTACTCGTCGAAGGAGCAACTCCGTACGAGCCCGCCGTAGCCGGAGACTTCTCACCTCGTTGAGGGCGAAAATCAGGAGACCGGCTCCGAAAACCGGCAGCATGAGCCCGAAGCTGACCTTCGTCCAGAGTCCTGCCGCTGAGACAAGACCGATCGCGAGGGCGAGGCGCCACGAGAATCCCCGTCGCACCCCTCGGAAGGTGAGATAGCACCCGAGGGTGGCGAGCAGGATGACCAGGATGTCGTGGTTGACGATGGCCGACTCGAAGGCGAATTGCGGTTGCAGCGCGACGAAGACCGGAACGCCAATGCGGACACTGACGTCCCCGGGGAAGAGCTGCCGGGCGATCAGGTAGCTGAGCCACACCACGATGGCTCCAAGCGCCACTGAGACCAAACGGAACTCGTACAACGTCGTAAGCGTTCCACCCGGCAACAGGTTACCGAGTGCGGCGAGGCCCAGGTGGTAGAGGGGCGGCTGGATCACTTCACTGTTGAGGGGATAGTCAGCGACGTAGTGGGCGTACCGCTCGGCGGACGGTGGGAGTTCGACCTCGCCAACCACGCCGAGCCCGAACCCAGCCGCGAGCCGTTCGGCGTACCAGAAGTGATCCACTTCGTCGTGGCCACTGAACGGTCCGAAGAGGAAGACGAACAGGACCTGTTTGACTCCAAAGAACGTTAGCAGCGCCGCTAACCAGAGGCGGTCAGCGGTCAGGACGAGCGACGCTGTTTCACCGCGCGCCCGATTCGATCGAGTTGGCGCGGACGACATCCAGGCGAATCGTTTACTACCGACCTCACGCTCGGCCTGTACTCCGGTGGTCTCGGCACCCAGCGTGCCAGCTCGCTCCGACGTCATCCGGTCTCAGCGTCGCCAGGTAACGAAGTTGTTGGCGGCGAAGTTCCAGATGGCCGCCACGCCGGCTCCGATGAGGCTCGCGATCTGGAGATGAACACTCATGTTGTCGATCAGGAGGATCGCGACCTCGAGGTTGATCAGGAGACCGACTGTGTTGATCGGGACATAGAACATCATCCGGCTCAGGATCGAGCCGCGCCCACGGTCGTGCCAGGTCCACATCTCATTGAGGACGAAGGTGACCCCCATCGAGAAAGCGATCGCACCGATCAGACTGGGCCGGGAACTCCAGTTGACGATCTCATGCAGGATAAAGACGAGCACCTGCTGGGTCGCGAGACCGATCGCGCCGACGATGAGGAACTTCTGAAGACGCTGCGCCAGATTCAACATCCGGATCGCCGGTTGAGGCCACGATCGCGTTGAGATCATTACGGCTCCCCGCTCACCGAGCACTCGGCAGCGTTGTCAGGTCAACTGCAGCTGGAGCACGATACCACCACGACGCTGACCGAGGCTCAAGCAATGCCACGATACCACGGTGATTTTGTCCCGTCGCGATGTCCGTTCTGCCGCTCGGTCAAAGGATGGAGCGAAATGGTCTAGCGAGTGGCTTCTGGGACATCGAGCTCTATCGCCATCGCTGGACCTGGACCGGCGATCGGTCCAGTACCTGGAATCGTCTGAATGGCTCCAGGTTCGGGCGTTGAGCCCATGTCAGTAGACGCTTCTGGCGTGCCACTGAGCTCGCCAGTAAGGCTTTCAACCGCGGCAAGCACCTGCGCGTCGTCTGCCGCAACGAGTTCCTGCTCGGATATTTCCGGGTCGTCCTCCGGGATCAACGGGAGCGCGCCATAGGAGAGCAGTACTTCTTCATCTGGCTCGAAGCCCTTTCGCCAGACGATGTTTCCATCTACCGTCTCCCAGAGTCCATGCCCGATCACGAGGAGCGACTCATCGTCGAGCTGCTGGGAATAGAGAATCGTCCCGGTCCCGAACGTGGTCTGACCAATGACCTCGGCGCGGCCAGTCTCGCTTAGCGCTGACGCCACGATCTCGGAAGCCGAGGCGGAGAATCGGTTCACCAGCACGACCATCGGGATGTCGACTGCCAGGCCGCCAGCGTCGGTGACGTACTCCTCGGACGAACCGTCAGCGTAGCGCTCTCGGAAGATTACGGTAGCCTCCGGAAGGAACTGACTGGCGATTTGCCGGGCCTCGTCGACGAGCCCCCCGCCGTTGTCCCGCAGGTCGAAGGCAATGCTGGTCCCGCCAGCGTCGAGGCTCTCCTTGATCGCTCCCCTCAGGGCGTCGGCACTGCCGTCTGTGAACGACGACAGTCGAATCAGCGCCACGCCGCCCGGGAGGATCGTCCAGGAGACAGGGTCGATGATGATCTCCCGCTGAACCAGGTCGAACGAGAGGGTCTCTTCGGTGGTCGGCCGGTAGATCTCCATCACGATGGCGTTTCCGGCGACGCCGTCGAGATAGGGATCGAGCGCGTCGAGCTCCAGTGCAGTGACGTCATCGCCATTCAGCCGAAGCAATACGTCGCCGCGCTGGACGCCAGCCTCCTGGGCCGGACCGCCATCGATTACTCCGGAGAAGAAGATCTCGGTGCCGCTGGAGCGGATCTGGACCCCGATCCCAATCAACTTGCCCTGCGTTGATTCGACAAAGTCGATCGCCTCTTTGGGATCGAGGAACCGGGAATGCCCAGTGTCACCGAGCCCATCGACCAGCCCGGCACTCGCTCCCCAAAAGAGTTCCTCAGAATCGACATGTTCGAAGTCGACGTACTGGGAACTGACGAGGTCCCACGTATCCTCCAGCGTCCGGTAGCCATCCTGCTCGGCGAACCCACCGTCAGACTGTGACGCTCCGCCGGTGGAGACGGATGGAGCCCGGCCAGCGACCAGGCCAGCGCTGAAGACCGTGACGAGCGCCAGCACGAGAGCCAGCCGGCTAATCCAGTGGAATCGGCGAATGGGACGATCGCCGGATGGGTGCCGGTCGCTATGGGACATCGGGACTGCTCCTGTGGAGTTGAAACACCAGTGATATCTGGGTAACGATACTTGGTTGGCCACCGCTACTCGTTGCGATCATCCGTCAGGACTGCACAATCCTGCCAGCAATGAGTTCTCCAACATCCCACGCGAACAGAGATGGAGACCCAACAGAATGAGTCCGAGCAGGCGTCTCAATATCACGTTCATCGTCGACGATCAGGAGTACAGCGGTCCCGCCAGCTCAACGGAGATCATCCACGAGGTCTTCCCGAGGATCCTTCCAGCCAGCTTCACCGCCGGCCGCCGCATCACCTTTCGCACGGAATCCGGCGCTGAGTTGTTCGCGGACAATTTCGTCCGAGACATCGCCGAGACATCGCCGAGAGTCAACGTGAGGTTCGCATCGTTACCCGATCGGAGGCGATGCCAGCTTCGACCCGAACCTGGCAAAACATCGGAATCGACCACCTTGCCATCACAGTCGAGGATCGGGCAGCGGCGCGGGACTTCTTCCGGGACGTGATCCAACTCAGGGTCGTGCGCGACGACGCCCATCTGACCGTCCTCGCGACCGGGATGTCCGGCCCGTTCCTGTTCGACGCCGGGACAGACGCCCCAATGTCGGACCCCAACCCATCCCGCTTCCATCACCTCGGCTTCGTGGTAGACGATCTGGCGGCGGCGACGGCACATCTGCGCCACCAAGAGGAACGGTTTGAGAGCGACCTCGCCCTGCTTGAGCGGGGCGAGCGCTGGAGCCTCTACTGTCACTACCGCAATGGGGACGTCACCTTCATGATCCAGCTATCCGAGATCAGGGCAACCGAGCGCGGTTTGACCGACAGCGATTCAGTGCGGTCACTGCTCTATGACTATGCTCCGCGCCCGTATGGATTGGTCTCCCCGAGCGACGGAGACGATGCCGGTTGACGAAGAACACCGGCCGGATCGCTGCGGGAGTGAGGAGTAATCTCCATTCATGCTCGCGATTCGGACGGTGTTCACGTCGCTCGGCTTGGATCAGACGCCGACCGGGACAGCGGTGTGAACTGCCGTGCGCCAGTGCTCGTAGCGCGGCTCCCGACCTCGGAGGACGTCGTGGAACAGGGACTCGAGTCGGGTAGTGATCGGTCCCTTGACCCCCTCCCCGACTTGATAGTGATCCACGGAGACGATCGGAGTCATCTCGGCGGCGGTACCGCAGCTGAAGATCTCGTCGGCGATGTAGAGCTCTGTTCGGTCGATCTCCCGCTCGATCACCTCGAGGCCAAGCTGCTCACGCGCCAGCCGGAGCAGGCCGTCGCGGGTGATGCTCTCAAGGATGCTCTGGCGCGGGTCCGGGGTGATGAGTTGGCCGTTCCGCACGATCATGACGCACGCACCAGGGAGCTCGCTCACCGATCGGCGGTCGTTCAACATGATGGCGGAGTCGTAGCCGTCGAGCCGCGCCTCCATCGTCGCCAGCTGACCATTGCGGTAATTGGAGAAGTTCTTCGCCCGCGGCGGCATGACGTTGTCGCTGATCCTGGTCCACGAGCTGACGCACGCCGTCTGAGTCAGGTCGGTGAGCAGGTGCGATGGCATCGGATGGGTGTTGATCAGGACCTCGGCGTTCTGCTCGATCTGGCCACCGCGCTTGCCGGACGTGTCGGCCAGGTACACCATCGGCCGGATGTACGTGTCCTGCCGGGCACCGTTCGCTCGGAGCAACTCCAGCACCGCGTCCTTGAGCTCGTCCGAGCTGTACCGCAGCGGCAGACGGACGAGCCGGCAGGACGAGACCAGACGTTCGAGATGCTCATCCAGACGGAAGACGTAGAGCTGCTCTGATCGCTCATCCCAGTAGCCCCGGATCCCCTCGAAGACCGCACCGACGGTCGACCAGCCGAGATCAGTCACATGGACGGTTGCCTCATCCCATGGGGTCATTCGGCCACGCCACCAGACAAAGGACGGATGCGTCGAAGAAGCCATGCCTTGGGTTCCTTTCGGGTTACGATCTGACTGATCCTGGCAGTCTACCGCGAAGTTCGACGGGTCGGACCAGACCAGTTCTCCATTGGACATCCCGTCCGAGCCGCGAGCGAGCAGATGGGGAGCATCTGGAGGGATCCTCACTGCCTCATTCCGTCGCCGATCTCGATAGTTATGTCTCCCATGGGGATTCAATGTAAACGTTGATTTCAAAGCAGGGTTTACATCTGTTCGCGTGGTAGGCTTGCCCAGCTTGCAACGAGAACCTTGATCCCCCGTTCGTTCGGCGTTAACACCACGGTTTTCTGGTCAAACACCTAATGGTCTTGCCCCTAGCGGGCTCATTCATCATCATCGGGTCTGGTCTCTGGAGACGGTCCATGGATATTCGGTCTGCGTACCACGCCCAGATCCGCGAGCTCAGGGATGATGTCGTCGCCATGGCGAGCATGGTCGACAAGGCGATTGCGCGCGCGACTGACGCAATGCGGACGCAGAACGTCGCGCTGGCCCGGAACGTGATCGAGTCCGATCAGTCCATCAACGATCACCGCTGGTCGACCGAGGAGCGCGCGCTGCGAGCGATTGCCCTCCAGCAGCCGATGGCGCGTGATCTCCGGGTCATCTCGGCGGTGATCAGCATCGTGACCGATCTGGAGCGAATGGCCGACCACGCGGCGAGCGTCGCCAAGATGGTCGTCGAGACCTCCGACGAACCGTTGCTCAAGCCGCTGGTCATGCTGCCGACGATGAGTGATCTCACCCGCGTGATGCTGGCCGACAGCATGACTGCCTTCATCCATAGCGACATTGAGCGAGCTCGAGGCATCATCGGGCGGGACCGCCTCGTCGATGATGCCTATCAGACGGTCTACCGGGAGCTCCTCGTCTTCATGCTTTCCGATGCCGCTACCATCAATCGGGCCACGCGACTCCTCTGGGCTGCCCACGACTTCGAGCGAATCGGCGACCGGGTGAAGAACATCTGCGAGCGGGTCATCTTCTCCGTCACCGGCGATGTGAGTGACCTCTCGATTCCCATCGTCGACTAGGGAGCCGACGGATCCCGCGGACCGCGGGATTGAGAGACCGATGCATCGGCCCACGGCTCATCAGGATGCGTTACACGCCACAGAGTCACGATGTCCATCAGCCGGAGGGCTACCTCCTCCAGCTCCATGGTGGGGTCCAGGAACTCTTCCACTGCGACGCGCTCGAAGGCGTCGCGTTCAGATCGTCCAGGGTTGGCGCCGGCTACAACGACCGGTACCTGGGTCAAACCCTCACTGCCTCGCTCGCTCAGGCCACGAAGGCGCCGGATGATTTCCACCGCAGGGAGGCCCGCGATCTGGGCATCGATCAGGATCAGGTCGAACTGGCGCATCCGGAAGACTTCGAGTGCCTGAATTCCGCTGGCGACCGCGCTCGTCCAGAACCCGGCCATCAGCAGACCCTGGACGAAGAAGTCCCGCAGGTCAGGCTCGTCGGAGATCACGACGACATGCGGCCTCACGGCGACCGGCTTCCACGCCGCCGGTCGGCTGGTGGGGCCATCAGTCATCGGGACATGGTAGCGAGGTAGAGACTGTTGAACAGCAGGCGATACGTGCCGCGGGCCTGGGCTCGGTACTGTGGCCGGAAGCCGAACAGGATCACTCTCCCTCGGCCAAACGTCGCCTCCACGAGGGCGGCGCGGCCAGCGAGCTGGTCAGCCCCATGTAGATACCCGGAGAGCAACTGGTCGGACATAGCATGCTGGGCAATGATCGCCGGCTGGGACCCAGTGGACTTGCGCACCTCGAAGGCCGGGGACGAGACGAACATCGCCGCGATCTCCCGTTCCATTCCCCAGGCGACTGGGTGGTCTGGGTCCAGGAGCAGACGAACCAGCGAACCCGGCGAGAAGAACTCCTGCGCGGTGGCCGTTTCCAGCACGTTGCGGATCGGCAGGTAGAGGGCACTGATGGCGTAGGCACTGGCACTATCCAGCGCGATCAGGGTCCCGCCCTCATCGACGAAGCGCCGGAGATGGTACGCCCCAAGATCCCCGAGTCCCCCCGCGAATTCAGCTGGGTACTGAGCCGGCTCGTTGCCCTCGCTGATCGCTTTGGCGCTCTCCTGCGGCAGGATGATGGCGTCGAATCGCTGGCGGATGCCACCCTGCCGCAGGTCTCGGTTCCGCACGATCGTCGGTGCGAAGCCGGACTGCTCGAGAACGAGCTGAGTCCAGCCGCTATCCGTCGCCTCGCCCCGCCAGGACTGGTAAATGCCGATCCGAGGCGCGGCGATCCGGGACAGATTCGCAGACTCGATTGACCCATCAGCGCGATCGACCGACACATGATGCGTTCGCGCGATCTCGTCGATGAGCGTGGCTGACAGGCCATCGATCATGAATGCTCCCGCCTCCGGGAGATCATCGCCCGAACGGGTGACGCGGTTCACGGTCGCTCCGGCACTCAGCGCCGCATTGACCAGGCGGACAGCAGCGTTCGTCCGGGAAGACACGACGAACGATCCGTCGGCCTTGATCACGTGACCCAGCCCGCCCGATACCCGGACATCACCGGCTGGTTCGGCAGCGAACTCGAAGTGATCCGCGACCTCGATAGCCTGCACTCCGAGCTGGAGCGGCAGCGTGTGCGCCGTGTTGTCATACGGGCGACGGGGTGGTCCGCCTGGATACAGGCGAAGATCCGGATAGCGCTGAACTTCGAGCAGGGTCCTGGCGAAAGCGCCAAACGGCTGCGCGATCGGGATGATGAGCGTCCCGGTTGGGTAGCGGATCTCCCCTGCCACGAAAAGGGCTGTCGTCGCAAGGACCTCCACCGAACCGAGCCGCAGCGTCTCGATGAGGTCCGCAACCGTGTCCGGATCCCGCTGCGTTTCCGGGGCGGGAATCAGGTAGGCGAAGGGCTCGTCTCGCTCGAGACTATGGGCCTGCACGGCGGCGAAGTTGCGGACCCAACGTTCCCGGAAGCGGGCGGCGTGATCGAGCACCGCCCAGACGCTGACCAGGTTGTATTCGACGATCATTCTGAGGGTCCACTCGCCGCCCTGCCAGGGCACCGGGTGGTTCTGGAGGGGGACCAGCGGGTCGAACCCTCGCGCTTCCGTGAGCTGCGCCGGCGTGATCGTGATCGGCGTGGCGATTCGGGCGCTGGCGGCCTCGGAGAGGATCCGGACCCCGCCGTGATAGAACTGGTAGGACCGAGATGGCGAGAACGCGTCGAAGATGATGCCGGTCGCCACCCCGGTCTTGCCCGCTGCCGTGAGTTCCAGTGCCATGCTCGTGCCGAGGTCGTTGACCGCGCCCTGAAGGATCGGGTCGACGTTCTGGTCGTATGGGTCCACGAACGGTGGGACGACGTAGCGTGGTCCGTTGCTCCCCATCTGATGCATATCGAAGACGATCTGTGGTCGCCAGACGTTGTGGAGCTTCTGGATGACAAGTCGGTTCTCGACGAGCACCTGCATGAACCAGTCACGGTTGTTGTCATGCCCGGCGTAGCGGTGGTACATCCCCGGCGGATTGGTGCCCTCGTGGTCGGTCCCCAGGGTCCGCCCGTACCAGTCGGCGACCATCTCCAGACCCGACGGGTTCAGCGACGGAACAAGCAGCAGCACCACGTCATCGAGAATCCGCAGGACGTCTGGCTCCTCACTCGTCGCCAGCCGGTAGACCAGTTCCGGCGTCATCTGCGTTCCGCCAATTTCGGTGCCGTGAATCGAGCAGGTCACCAGCACGATCGCCCGACCTGACCTGACGAGTCGGTCCCGATCGGCGGGATTCAGACCGCGCTGGTCGGCCAGCCGTCGCTGATCTTCCTGCAACTCGCTCAGCCGGCCGAGATTCCCGGGCGAAGAGATCGTCAGGCAGACCATTGGCTGGCCATCGGTGTCACTGCCGAGGACATCGAGCTGGACCCGGTCGCTTGCCGAGGCCACATCGGCGAAATACGACAGTAGCGCCGGCCAACGGACGAGGCGCCGGGCGGCTCCCATCTCGTGGCCGAACACCTCATGCGGGGGCAGGAGGGTCCGCGGGATGGGCGTCGCTTCGGTCGTCCGATTGTCCAACATGGTTCCCGCCCTCAATGACCTTCGGTCGCTCGAAGCGAAAGTCTACCAAGGCAACCCTCGATTCGCGTGAGGATCGTCCACTCTCCTGGCGGCCGGAACCGGCTATCATGACCGCCGCCCGAGCGCAGATCGATACGACGGAGACGGCGAACATGACCGATCACGCACTTCACGAAAACGGAACGTTGCCGAGCGCCTCGAAGACCAGACTGGACGAGTTCGAGGACTATCGCGACCGGATGAACGCGCGGATCGGCGGAATTGATCACCTCGGAGTCAAGCGCTTCTTCGCGCTCGACAGCGCTGCCTATCGCGAAGGGGCCTTGCCGTCAGCCACCAAGGAGCTCCTGGGACTGGTTGCCTCGGTGGTGCTGCGCTGCAACGACTGCATCGACTATCACCTTGGGCAGTGCGTCGCGGCGGGTTTCAGCGATGACGAGATCGTCGATGCCCTGAATGTGGGTCTCGTCGTCGGTGGCAGCATCGTCATCCCCCACTTTCGTCATGCAATGGAGACGATCGATCTGCTCCGCGGCCGTGAGCGCCGCGCAGTGGCCGGAGACCAGGGTTCGGTCGTCAGGTGAGGCGGAGGGAGATCACCAGCGTCGACACCGTCGCACTCGTCGATCAGTACCTCTCCCGACTGGATCTCCCCACCGAAGATCTCTGGATCACCGACGACCGGGCAGTTTATTCCAGCTGGCTTGGGAGGCGGGTTCCCGCTCACTACGGTGGCGCGTATTGCTATCTCGGCCAGCATCAGGCTCACGCCGTTTTGGTCAACCTCGCCCGGATCGACGTTACCGCGCCTCGAGCGATCGAGATCGTCGTCTGCGAGGAACTCGTCCATATGCGTGACTTCATCGATGGCGACCGGCGAAGGCATTCGCATCACGGACACGACCGGATCGCCGATCGTGTGGCGACGCTGACCGGCGCGTCGCTGGAGGAGATTCGCACCTGCCTCCTGCCAATCGTCCGTCGCACGGCCCGCTTCCTCTACCGGTGTCCAGCCTGTGGGGCGAGCATCCGGCGGCGTGTTAGGGGGACCTGGTCATGCGGACGATGTTCTCCCCGATTCCGGCCCGAGTTCGTCCTGCGTCTCGTCGAGGACGATCAACCATGCAGTCAATCGGGCTTGGGAGGAAGCTGATCCTGGTGCCTCGGCGTCGCTTTCCACGTCTGTGTCGAGGAGCCACGAAGGAACGTTGGCAACGATCGCAATTGCGGATAACATGGCCATCGCCTGCCTGCCGAGGGTCCGTTCGACCCGTTCACCGGAGCGCTTAATGCGAACGCTCAGTCTGAATCTCGATCTGTCCGATGCCGAGATTCTTCGGGACGCCGTCGCGCATCAAATTAGGCAGTCCCACGATCGTGACGAGCTTCGACTCGTTGACGACCGCATGCAGTCGCTCCGGGCGACCCTGATCGAACTCACCGAGATGATCGAGAGGCCTCATCCGCGCCGTCGAGTCGAGCTTGCGTCACTACAGCCAGACGACAGGACGACGCTGCGCCGGATCACCTGATACGAAACTTTGGGGGGACGGCCCTATCGCTGCTGGCTCGTTGGCAGCCGATCGGAAGCGCGGATTGACGAGAAGATGCGCTGGTGACGCTCCACGATCGCCTGCGCCTCATTCCTTGTCCCGCGCTCCAGTGTCGCCGCACTGAATTTGGCGGTCAGTGGAACGGTCGGGACGAGGCTCAGTGTCCCGGAGTACGACTGGTCGAGCAGGTAGGCCAGGCTGCGTCGGGTCAGCCGAGCGCGGCTGCCGGGCGCGAGGTCGCCCCCGGATGCGCCAAGGCGGATCAAGGTCAGGCGAGGCAGGATTCGCTGGATGGCCGCTTCGGCCTCCCAACGTGGGTCGACCGTCCCGCAGAGATCGATCGCCAGGTCGAAGTCCCACTCTTCCGCCGTCCGGCGCAGTGACGTCATCGTTGTGAGGTGTGCCCTCGTCCCTTCGAGATCGGTCGGGCGAAGGACGAGCGTGACGCGGGTCTTCGGTCCGACGCCCTCCTGCAATCTCAGCAGCAGTGGCCGCTTGTCCCGCTCGCCGAATGGGCGCAGGGCCGGTTCCCGATTGACGAGAAGTTGCTTGAGTTGCAGCCGGGCGGAGAGCCCCAACCATTCATCGACGAACCGGTCCGCTCGGCGGCCGTTCAGCCCGAACCGCCGGACCTGCGGGAGCCAGAGGCTCGGGATCGCCACGTCAGCGCCCGTTTGGACCCGGATTCCGCTGGCGAACCCCAGGAGAGTTGCTCCAGGGCGCGTCGTGAGGTCGAGGTCAAGTCCATCAGTTCCGGCGTCGTGAGCGGCTTCGGCCAGCGCCGTGACAGGAAGCCACCGGTTAGCGCGGCTGGACAGGACAAGCGAAGGAATGAGCGGCCTTTGGGGCATCGGGAAGACCTGTCCAGCGGGGCAACCGGCCCGCGGTCTGTGGAAGAACCTGTCGAATCCGGAGGGGCAACGGTGCCACCGAGGAAGGGGGTGTAATGACGTGGCAAGTCTAGCACCGTGTCCGTATCTGGCATTCCCAATTCAGGCGAAAATCATGTCTCCGATCCGATCTCGTGGCTCGCGACCGCATCTCGGACGGCCTGCTCTACCGCCAGCTCCGTCGCGATGGATAGGCGGAGGATCTGGATCGGATCGGTTGGGCCGTCCTGGAGCGTCGCTACGAAGATCGTGTCGCCGTCGAAGACGGTATGACTTGGGACGATCATCCGGGCGAGTCCGTCATGGGCGGCGATGGCGCAACGAGCCAGCGCGACGGAGTCAGCGACACCTTCGATGATGACCGCTCCGATGGTCGTGTTCTCGTGCAGCCCAATCAATGGGTGTTCGGGATTTGCCAGCGCCAGGAGCATGGGACGGGGATCTGTGCCGGCAACGACGCCAGTCGCGTTCACCGCGATGATCGCCGTGACGCTCCCTGAACCAACCGCGATCGTCGCGATCCCGAGTCCCCCCGGTCGGGGTGCGCCGCCAATCTTGCCGACCGTCGCGCCAGTTCCCGCACCAACGGCCCCACGACCGGCCCTTGCAACCGGGACGGCCGCGATGAGCGCCGCCCGTCCGGAAACCGCGTCGGGCCAGACAGGCGTTCCGGTGGCGAGATCGAATAGCACCGCTGCCGGAACGATCGGAACCGGTCCAGCGGCCGTTGGGAAGCCGCGTTCCTGCTCGCGGAGCCCCTGCATCACTCCATCGGCCGCCGCCAGCCCGAACGCACTTCCCCCCGTCAGCAGGATGGCATCTGCTCGGCGGACAAGATTCGCCGGACCAAGTACTTCCGTCTCCCGAGTACCCGGTGCCCCGCCACGCGCATCGACCGTGGTCAGAAGGGACTGCGGGAAGACGATCACCGTGCAGCCCGTCCGATTCTGGGTATCCGTCCAGTGCCCAACGCGAACGGCCTCAAGATCGAGCATCATTTCTGTTCCTGACAGGATATCCACCTGATTCGCTGCTTCCAGACTCGCGATCCACGGTTCGTTGTCAAGGATCAACTTACCTCTTCGTCCTGGGCGAGACTCGTCTTGAAGTAATCGCATTCCGGCTGGAGGGAACAGGAGAGGCATCGAGGTCGTTGCGCGACACAGATGGTCTGCCCATGCCTGATCAAGTTGAGGTGAGCGGTCAGGACTCGGTCGCGATCAGGACCAAGCAACTCCTCGAGGAGCGGTTCGGTCGCTTCGGCGCTGGTCTTTGAGGGGACGAGTCCGATCCGCCGGCTCACCCGGTGGACGTGGGTGTCGACGGGCATGGCTGGGCGACCGAGGCTGAACAGGAGGACGCACGCCGCTGTCTTCGGGCCGACACCGTGCAGCGACGTGAGGTCGCGCTTCGCGTCCTCCAGCGACATGCCCTCGATATGGTCCAGCGAGAGCCGGCCGTGACGCTCGGAGATCGATTCGAGGATAGTCTGAATGCGTGGCCCCTTGATTCTTGCCAGCCCGCCCGAGCGAATAGCGTCGATCACTTCCTCCTCGGGGGCGCCCCGGGCCGCTTCCCAGGTCTGAAACCGCTTCCGCAGGGTCTCGAACGAGCGGGCCGTATTGACGTTCGACGTGTGCTGGGAGAGAACCGTCCCGATCAACTCATCGAGCGGCGTTCCCTTGGACCGCCATCGGTGATCACCGTACGCCTCCCGCAGGGTGTCGAAGACCTTCGCCGCCTTGAGGCGGACGGAATCGGAGACATTCACTGCACCGGAACTCGCTTTGAGCTCTTCGCGCGCTGATTGCTTCCTGTTTGTCATGGCTCCTCACGGATCCGACGGCGTCCCGGCCGAGATTCCAGATGTCCCATTGAGCAGTGCAGGACATACCGACGAAGCGCACGATTCACGCCGGATGTCGGAAGAACATCGCTGGAACGCCGCGAGGATCGAGCCGTTTCGGACGACTGGAGATTGAATGAAGGTCCGCCTTCGCCTATACTCTCCCGAGTTTTCGATGAGGTGATCCTTGAGGAATTCGGCAGGTCCGGCTGGCTCAGCGTCCGCCGGCACGTCCGCAGGCACAATCCAGAACTCCGGCGTGCGGCGCCTTGCGGTCCTTCCGGGACCGACGGGCGTTTTTTTTGCCCGAATCCTCTCTCATCTCAACGTCGATCGTCCCAGGCAAGGAGCGACCAGCGCATGGCTGATGCCTCATGGCTGATCCGGCAGGGCCGGATCATCGACCCAGGCTCCAGCGTCGACATCGTCGCGGACCTGCGCATCACGAATGGCTACATCAGCGAGATCGGGGAACCCAACGAGACGCTCACTGCGAACAACGAGCAGGAGTTCGATGCCCGTGGCCTGGTCGTCAGTCCTGGCCTGATCGACATGCACGTCCACCTCCGAGTGCCCGGTCAGGAACACAAGGAGACTATGGCGAGTGGGACGGCTGCCGCGGTGGCCGGTGGGTTCACGGCCATAGCGACCATGCCGAACACCTCCCCCGTGATCGACAGCGTCGGGATCATCGATGACATCCTCGCCGACGCCCAGGCCAATGGGGTCGTTCGGGTCTACCCGATTGCCACGATCAGCCGAGGACGGAGCGGTGAGGAGCCGGTCGATTTCGCGGCACTCACGGCGGCGGGCGCGATCGGCTTCTCCGATGACGGCGACACGACGAGCAACAGCGACGTCATGTGTCTGGCTCTGGTCGCGTCGTGCGAGACGGGCCGGCCAGTCATGGTCCACTGCGAGGACAAAGCGCTCGCGAGCGGGTCGATGCACGAGGGCGAATTCTCGACCCGACTCGGGCTCCAGGGAATACCGGCGGCGGCTGAAGAAATCATCATTGGCCGCGACATCATGCTGGCCCGGCTGACCGGTGGCTGGTTGCACGTCCTGCATGTCAGCACAGGAGTTGGAGCCGATCTCGTTCTGGCCGGAAAGCGCCTGGGAGCGAACGTCACTGCCGAGGTCATGCCGCACCACCTGACGATGACCGATGCCTGGGTGGCTGGGGATGGCACCCTGCACCATACCGCCTACAGTCCGGGCCGTCGAGAGGTGGCTATTCCCGACGCGCTGGCCAAGGTCAACCCACCGCTTCGGACACCGGCTGACACGGCCTCGCTCCTGTCTCACCTGCTTCGCGGAACGTTCGACATCATCGCGACCGACCACGCTCCTCACGCTGCCAACGAGAAGATGCAACCCTTCAGGCAGGCACCGATGGGGATGAGCGGGCTGGAGCTGGCGCTTCCGACGATGCTCGGTCTGGTCCGGGCCGGGAATCTCTCGATGGTCGAACTGATCCTGCGGATGAGTACCGAGCCAGCCCGGCTGTTTGGGATCACCGGCGGCTCCCTCAAGCCCGGCAGTCCGGCCGACGTGACCGTGATCGACCCGAACCGGGAATGGGTCGTCAGCCGCGACACCCTGCGAACGAAGAGCATCAACACGCCCCTCCTCGGGATGACCGTTCGCGGTCGCGCGACGCTTACCCTGGTCGATGGGATCGAGCGCCACCGCCTCTGACCTAGCCGCGAATCCATGCGATAACGAACCATATAAGGACGCAGCGTCACCGGGAGAAGCAGCAGGCATGACGTACCAACCCCGAACCACGGCTGCCCTCGTCCTTGCGGACGGGACAATCTTCGGCGGGACACCCTTCGGCGCTGAGACCGACGCTACCGGCGAGGCCGTGTTCACGACCACGATGACCGGCTACCAGGAGGTCTGCACGGACCCATCGTTCCGAGGTCAGTTGGTCTGCATGACCTACCCACTGATCGGCAACTACGGCGTCAATAAAAACGACGACCAGTCCCGCTGCCCCTGGATCAATGGCCTGATCGTACGCGAGCACGCCACGATGCCAAGCCACTATCAATCAGAGGGAACGATCGACGCCTACCTGCGACGGTGGGGCATCCCAGCCATCGCCGGGATTGACACCAGGGCACTGACCCGGCACCTGCGAATGGCCGGGGACATGCGGGCGATCATCGTCCACGACCGCACGGGGCTCTCAAACAGCGAACTGGTGGAGCGGGCGGGCCATGCGCCGCTCCCCGGTGAGCAGGCCGTTGTCGATCAGGTCAAGGTGACGACAGTGGAGCGGTATGGGCCAAATGACGGTCCTCACATCGTCATCCTCGACTGCGGCGTCAAGCGCAACATCATCCGAGCCCTCCTCGAACGGGGCGCCCGAGTCACCGTGATTCCCTACGGTTCGAAGCCAGCTGACATCGAGGCGCTGAAGCCAGACGGCGTGATCGTTTCGCCCGGACCCGGCGACCCGGCCAACCTGGATGATGGGCTGGACATCGTCGAGTCGCTCCTCGCCAACGACACGCCCTACTTCGGCATCTGCCTCGGCCATCAGCTTCTGGCACGAGCGATCGGCGCCGAGACGACCAAGCTCAAGTTCGGCCATCGCGGCGGCAACCACCCGGTCAGAGACGCGATCACCGGTCGCGTATCGATTACCGCCCAGAACCACGGCTTCCGAGTCGAGTCCGGGACGATCCCGACCGACGACGGCTGGACCGTCGCGATCGTCAACCTGAACGACGGGTCGGTCGAGGGACTCAGCCACGCCACCCGTCCCGTCCTCTCGGTCCAGTTCCACCCGGAAGCCGCTCCTGGTCCGCTCGACAACGGCGGACTCTTCGATCAGTTCCTCGCCACCGTTCGCGACCATAAGGCAGACAAGATGGAGGCCGGCGCGTGACCAGTACTCAGCCCGATATCCTCGCCCCGGCCCCGGAAGCGTCCGAGTTCCCACCGGTCAGGAGTGTCCTCGTGATCGGCTCGGGTCCGATCATCATCGGCCAGGCCGCCGAGTTCGACTACGCCGGAACGCAGGCCTGCCGGTCCCTTCGCGAGGAGGGCATCCGGGTGATCCTCGTTAACTCCAACCCGGCCACGATCATGACGGACGAGGACATCGCCGACGCCGTCTACATCGAGCCGCTCGTTCCCGCAGTGATCCGCCGGATCATCCAGCGCGAGCGCCCCGACGGCCTGCTCCCAACGCTCGGCGGCCAGACCGGTCTGAACCTCGCCGTGGAGGTCGCGAATCTCGGCATCCTCGAGGAGTACGGCGTCCGGCTGCTGGGCACACCCCTGGAGGCGATCCAGAAAGCCGAGGACCGCTCGCTGTTCAAGAACCTGCTGGGGGAAATCGGTGAGCCGGTCGTCCCCAGCGCGATCGTCACGAACCTCCAGCAGGCGCGGGACTTCGTCCGGGAGGTGCCGCTCCCGCTGGTAATCCGGCCGGCATTCACGCTCGGCGGAACGGGGGGTGGTGTCGCGTTCACCCCGAAGGAACTCGACGAGATCGTCCAGTCAGGCATCGACGCCTCGCCGATCGGTCAGGTCCTGCTCGAGCGTTCGCTGTTGGGCTGGAAGGAGATCGAGTACGAGGTGATGCGGGACGCCGCGGATACCTGCATCACGATCTGCAACATGGAGAATCTGGACCCGATGGGGGTTCACACCGGCGACAGCATCGTCGTCGCGCCGTCACAGACCCTGACCGACGGCGAGTACCAGATGCTCCGCTCCTCAGCCCTGAAGATCATCCGGGCGCTTGGGATCGAAGGCGGCTGCAACGTCCAGTACGCCCTCGACCCGGACTCGAAGGCGTACAGCGTCATCGAGGTCAACCCGCGAGTCTCCCGCTCCTCCGCCCTGGCCTCCAAGGCGACCGGCTACCCGATCGCCCGGGTCTCGGCCAAGATCGCGATCGGCCGGCGGCTTGACGAACTGCGTAACGCCGTCACGGGCGAGACCACCGCGGCCTTCGAGCCAGCGCTGGATTACGTCGTCGTCAAGATTCCCCGCTGGCCCTTCGACAAGTTCACCCAGGCCGACCGCACGATCAGCACGCAGATGAAGGCGACCGGTGAGATCATGGCGATCGACCGCTCCTTCGAGGGCGCGATCCAAAAGGCGGTCCGCTCGCTGGAGACGACCGCAAAGGACCTCGGCTGGGAAGAGTCCGACTGGTCCGGTCCGGACGCCGAGAAGATCCTGACCGATCTGATCCGGAGACCGAACGACATCCGGCTCTGGGCGGTCATGGCCGCGCTGCGTCGCAACTGGACCTCCAATCGGATCCATGACCTGAGCAAGATCGATCACTGGTTCCTCGACAAGCTCGCCGGGCTCGTCACGATGGAGCGGGAGCTTGCGGGCGGGGTCAGCAACGATCCAGACCGGCTCTGGCGGGCCAAGCGCGCCGGGTTCAGCGACCGGCAGATCGCGACCCTCGCCCACGTTGCCGAAACGGATGTCGCCGATCAGCGGTACGCGCTGGACATGGTGCCGGTCTACAAGATGGTCGATACCTGCGCCGCTGAGTTCGCCGCGAAGACGCCCTACTTCTACTCCACCTATGAGCTGGAGGATGAGGCTCCCCCACTTCCGGGCAAGCGGGCGATCGTGGTCGGCTCGGGCCCGATCCGGATCGGTCAGGGGATCGAGTTCGACTACTGCTCGGTCCAGGCCGCCCGGACACTGCACGAGGCCGGGATCGCCTCGATCATGGTCAACAGCAATCCCGAGACCGTCTCGACCGACTTCGACGCCAGCGACCGGCTCTACTTCGAGCCGCTCGACCCGGAGAGCGTCCGCGAGATCGTCCGACATGAACGCCATACAGGTTCCGAGGGCGACGGGATGCCGCCGGTCATCGTCCAGTTCGGCGGCCAGACGGCGATCAACCTTGCTGGGCCTCTCTCCCGGGCTGGTGCTCCGATTCTGGGTTCGTCACTGGACTCGATCGACCTGGCCGAGGACCGCGACCGGTTCGGCGCGTTCCTGCGCGAACTCGATATCCCCCAGCCGCTCGGCGCGACCGTGACCAGCCTCGGCGACGCCCAGGCGGTCGCCGACCGGATCGGCTACCCCGTGCTGGTCCGGCCAAGCTACGTCCTCGGTGGCCGGGCGATGGAGGTGGTCTACAGCGCGGAGCAGCTGAGCCGCTACGTCCGGACCAACGCCAGCTTCAGTACCGAGCACCCGATCCTCGTCGACAAGTACCTGCTGGGCCGCGAGATCGAGGTCGATGCGATCAGCGACGGGGAGTCCGTGCTCATCCCTGGCATCATGGAGCACATCGAGCGTGCTGGCGTCCATTCCGGCGACTCGTTCGCGGTCTACCCGGCCCAGAACGTCTTCCCGGCCGAGATCGAGACGATCGTCGACCACACGACCCGGATCGCCCTCGGGCTCAAGGCGCAAGGTCTCATCAACATCCAGTTCGTCATCCAGAGCGGCCGGGTCTTCGTCCTCGAAGTCAATCCCCGGTCCTCCCGGACCGTGCCCTTCATGAGCAAGGCGACGGGCGTGCCGATGGTGAAGCTTGCCACCAACATCCTGCTCGGCAAATCGCTCGCGGATCAGGGCTACGAGGGCGGCCTCTGGCCCCGGCAGCCGCTGGTCGCGGTCAAGGCGCCCGTCTTCTCAATGGCGAAGCTGCGCGGCGTGGAGGTCCACCTCGGCCCGGAAATGAAGAGTACCGGCGAAGTGATGGGCATCGACCGCTCGTTCGAGCCGGCCTTCTACAAGGCGCTGATGGGCGCCGGACTGGCGCTGCCACCGGAGTCGTCGATCCTGCTGTCGCTGGCCGATGAGGACAAATCGGACGCTCTGACGATGGTCGACGCCCTCGTGCGGCTCGGTCACAAGCTCTACGCGACCGAGGGCACGGCGGCGTTCCTGGAGCGAAACGGGCTCCCCGTCCAGATGGCGACCAAGCGGATCGGCCGCGGCAAGCCGGACGTCCTCGACCTGATCCTCCAGCGGACGGTCGCCGGGGTCATCAACACACCGGGCCGGGCCGACAAGGAGGTCCTCGACGGCCTCCAGATCCGCCGGGCTGCCGTCGAACGTGGCATTCCGTGCATCACCTCGCTCGACACGGCGCGGGCAATGGTGCGGGCGATGCGCCGCAACAACGCGACCTACTCCATCCAGCCAGCAGCCAGCTATCGTGATGCCGACATTGGATACTAGGAGCGGAGGGACCTGCCCATGACGGAACCGATCCTGGCGTTCAGTAACACGACGACGACTGGTCCCGATACCCGGTCAACTGGCCACCGGGAGTTCGCGGCAACGGTCGTTTCAGTCGCCAGAGAGATGAGTGACTGCACGCTGCTCACGCTCAGCCTTCCAGCCGGACTCGGCCACCGGCTCCGTCCAGGACAGTTCGTCAATGTGCTCTGTCGTGACGCCCTGTCGCTGGACCCCCTCCTCCGGCGGCCGTACTCGTTCTTCCGAGTTGATGCGGCTGGCGACACGATGACGCTGCTCGTTCGACCATTCGGACGTGGGAGCCAGTGGCTGGCCAGCCGTGGGGTCGGCGAGACGCTGGACGTCATGGGGCCGCTCGGCAACCACTTCGACGTCTCGACCCGGTCGGATCGCCTCCTGATGGTCGGTGGCGGGGTCGGGATCGCCCCGCTGGTTCATCTCAGCCATGAGGCGCTTGCCCGTGGCCAGAGTGTGACGCTGTTGATGGGCGCCTCGACCGGCGAGACCCTGCTTTCTGCGGCTCAATTGCCAGCCGAGGTGGAGTACGTCGTCGCGACCGACGACGGCTCGCAGGGTCACAAGGGGTTCGTGACGGACCTCGTTCCGAATTACCTGCAATGGGCGGATCAGGTCTTCGCGTGCGGTCCTGACCCGATGCTGCGATCGCTCTCGAACGTCATTCGGCTGAACCGGGTCGGCCGGCGCCCGAGCGTCCATGTCTCGGTCGAGCGCTCGATGGCCTGCGGCGTCGGCGCCTGCCTCGGCTGCGTGATCGATACCCGCCACGGGATGCAGACGTCGTGCGTGACCGGACCGGTCTTCCCGGTCGAGGAGATCATCTGGTGACGATACGCACGAACACAGACCGGAGGCGCGGCGGTGGCTGACCTGTCCGTTGACCTCACCCCATTCAACCCACGCGAGCTCCGGCTGGCCAATCCCGTGGTCGCCGCCTCGGGCTGCTTCGGCTACGGGCAGGAGTACCAGGGCACGATCGACATCCACAAGCTGGGCGCGTTCGTCTCCAAAGGCATCACCCCAGAGCCCCGATCCGGGAACCCGATGCCGCGAATCACCGAGACGCCCGGCGGGATGCTGAACGCGATCGGACTCCAGAACCCCGGGCTCCGGGCATTCATCCGCAAATACCCGCCGATCTGGGAATCATGGACGCTTCCGGCAATCGTGAATGTCTCGGCCGAGACGGTAGACGATTTCGCGAACATGGCCCGGCAGCTCGACGAGGTGCCCGGTATCGCCGCCCTCGAGATCAACATCTCGTGCCCCAACATCAACGCCGGTGGCTTCTGCTTCGGCTGGGATGCCGAGATGAGTCGGCAGGTCACGGCGGCGGTTCGGGCCGCGACCACCCTGCCGATCATCGTCAAGCTCAGCCCGGGCGCCACCGATATCGCCGCGATCGCGCTCGCCGTCGAGGAGGGTGGCGCCGACGCGATCAGCCTGATCAACACCCTCGTCGGCATGAGTATCGATGTCCGACGCCGGGAGCCGGTCCTCGCCAACCGGACCGGCGGGCTCTCCGGGCCAGCGATCAAGCCCGTCGCGGTCCGGATGACGTGGCAGGTCGCGCAGGTCGTCGGCATCCCCGTGATCGGCCTCGGCGGAATCATGGGCCGGGACGACGCGCTCGAGTTCCTAATGGCCGGAGCTTCAGCGATTCAGGTCGGAACCGGGTTCTTCGCCCAGCCCGGGCGGATGGTCGCGATCGTCGACGAGCTGGACGAGTGGCTGGACAGACAGGGTTGTACGCGACTCGATGAGATCGTCGGGGCCGCGCTTCCGAACGGCCTGCCGCCCCGGCGACAGCGAATCGACGACATCGCCTTCGCTCTTCCGCTTGAACCGGTTTGAGTCGGACTCCGCCCCGAGATTCGTTTCCGTCATCGCGCTCTCGTCGAATCCTCGTCCAGTTGACCGGCGGGCGCGGCACTGGTACCGTCGGACCTGGCACCTGTTTCTCGTCTCTTTCGCGTCTTCCGCATCGATCACCGGAGGTAGACCCTGATGACCGCGACGACGACCTGCCGCGCCTGGGCATCGGACTCCGCTTCTCCCGCGTAACCACTGGCGGCCACACGAACAGGGACACCGACCGTCTCGCCGTCGTCCGCCATCCGCTCTGACACCAACGCCACGGACTCCGCTCAGGCGCATGATCGAAGATGACCCCACGGGATCTCCCGCGGGGCATTCGTCATGTCGCGTGCCCGCAGGAGTCCCTCCTTCATGTCAACCCCGACGTCAAACACCCGTCTCGACTGGCGCCTCCTTGCTCGCTATTTGCGTCCCCATCGGTTCCAGGTGCTGGTTCTTGGCGCTGTCCTGGCCGGGACGATCGCCGTCCAGCTTGCGACACCGCTCGCGGCAGCGAGATTTCTCGATGAGGCAACCAGCGGAGGAGCGTTCAGGACGCTGCTCGGCGTGGCACTCCTTACGATGGTCCTGGCGGTGCTCGGACAGGGACTCGCCCTTCTGGAGACGTGGGTCGCTGAGCGGGTCGCCTGGGGAGCCACCAATGCCCTGCGAGAGGACCTCGCCGCCCACCTGCTCAACCTGGACGCCAGCTTCCACAACGCCCACACGCCCGGCGAACTAATCGAGCGTGTCGATGGCGACATCGGCACCCTCGCCCGGTTCTTCTCGCGCTTCGCCGTCTACGTCCTGGGCAACGCCGTCCTGATCGTCGGCGTCCTCGCCCTGCTCTACGCCGTCGACTGGCGGATCGGGCTCGGCCTGACGCTCTTCGTGGCGACCGCCCTCGCAGCGGTGCTCAGACAACGCGTCCACGCGACGCCGTACTCCGCCAGGGAGCGTCAGGCCGGGGCCGATGCCTACGGGTTCCTGGGCGAGTACCTGTCGGGGCTGGAAGACGTCCGGTCCAGCGACGCGAAGGCGTTCGTACTCCGTCGCTGGACCGAGCTGATGCGGACCTGGCTCGCCGCCCGGATGGGAGCCCAGATGCGCGGCTACGGCATGGTCTCGACGGTCACGCTGGTCTTCGGGCTGGGGATCGCGTTCGCCCTCATGCTCAGCGCCATGCTCTACCGCGACGGCACGCTGACGGTCGGCACGGTCTTCCTCGTCTTCCGCTACACCGAAATGCTGAGGCAACCGACCGAGCAGATCCGGAACGAGGTCCAGGACCTCCAGCAGGCTGGCGCCAGCCTCGGCCGCGTCGAGGTGTTGTTCGCTCGGCAGAGCAAGCTGGGCGACGGGCCGGGCGATCGGCTGCCGGAGGGACCGCTCTCGATCGACCTCGAACACGTCTCATTCGGCTACGGACTTGGCACTCCGGTCCTGCGAGGCGTTTCGCTGCATGTCCCGGCTGGACGGGTGCTCGGCGTCCTCGGCCGGACCGGGAGCGGCAAGACCACGATGACCCGTCTGCTTCCCCGCTTCCACGATCCCGTTGAGGGCATGGTCCGGCTGGGTGGTGTCGATCTGCGCACGGTATCGGTCGCCGCGGTCCGCGCTCGCGTCGGCCTGCTGACCCAGGAGGCGCACCTGTTCAACGCCAGCCTTCGTGACAACCTGACGCTCTTCGACGCGCACGCGCCAGATCACTGCCTGATCGACGTTCTCGACTCGGTCGGCATGGGCCGGTGGCTGGGAGGGCTGCCGGACGGCCTCGACACCGTCCTCGGCGCCGCTGGCAGCGGACTCTCCGCCGGACAGATCCAGCTCCTGGCCTGCGCTCGTCTACTCCTGCGCCAGCCGGATGTCGTCATCCTGGACGAGCCCTCATCGAAGCTCGACCCGGCAACCGAGCGGTTGGTCCATCAGGCGCTCGCCCGGCTGCTCGCTGGCCGGACCGGGATCGTCGTCGCCCACCGGCTCTCGACCTTCGACCTGGTCGACGACATCCTCGTCCTGGATGGAGGAGAAACGCTGGAGCACGGCAGCCGCTCCGACCTCATCGCCGATGACGCATCCCGGTTTGCGACGCTGCTGCGGCACGATCAGGGGGGAGTCTTCGTATGACATCGCAATCGACGGGGCGCTCGTTCTGGCGGATGTCCCGCTTCGTCCGCGGCTACAGCATCGCCCACGCCACGCTCTGGGGGCTGTTGAATCTCTCCGCGTTGCTTCCTGGACTCATCGCCCAATGGTTCTTCGACGATCTGACGGGCGGCGGAACAGTTCCATTCGGAACGACCGGGACGATCACCCTCCTGATCGTCCTCGCCCTTGGCCAGACGGTGCTCCGGATGATCGCCGGGTACGTCGAGATTATGCTCCGCTTCATCGCGAGCGCGCTGCTGCGGGGGAACCTCCTCACCAACCTGCTCGATCGGCCGGGCGCACTCCCCCTCCCGTTCGGGATCGGCGACACGATCAATCGCTTCCGCGACGACGTCGACCTGGTGGAAGACAACCTGGATTGGACCGACGAGATCGCTGGCCAGGCAGTGGTCGCCGTCGTCGCCCTCGCCATTCTGGCCTCCACCGACGCGATGATCACCCTGGTGGTGTTCCTCCCGCTCATCCTGGTCATCGTCACGGGCCAACGGGCGAGAGCAAGGATCGGACGCTATCGCATGGCGAGCAGCCAGGCCACCAGCGACGTCTCGGGCGCGATCGGCGACATTCTGACGGCGGTCGAGACGCTGCGCGCCGCCGGCGCCGAGCAGCGGGCGGTCGCGCACCTCGGCCGGCTCAACCGACGACGACGAGACCTGACGATCAAGGACCGGGTGGCGACCCAGCTGCTGGACGCGATCACCAGCAACCTCAGCGGAATCGGTACCGGAGTCATCATGCTGCTTGCCGCGACCCGGCTCCGCACTGGCGAGCTCACCGTGGGGGAGTTCGTCCTGTTCGTCTCCTACCTTGCGATCATCACGGACTTCACCGCTGACTTTGGCCGGTATCTCGCCGAGTACCGGCGGACCGGCGTGGCGTTCGACCGCCTCGGGATGCTGATGGGTGGCGAGCCGTCTGGTGCGCTCATCGCCCCGACCCGGCTGCATCTCCGGGGGCCGCTGCCGTCTGCCCTGGCTCCGGAGCGATGTCGGGTCGAACCGTTGGAAGTGGCGACGGCTGCCGGCCTGACCTACCGCTACCCAGGCAGTGGCCATGGGATCGTCGACGTCGATCTCACTCTGCCAAGGGGCACCCTCACCGTCGTCACGGGCCGGGTGGGTTCCGGGAAGTCGACGCTCCTGCGCACCTTCCTCGGCCTGCTTCCCAGGGAAGCAGGCCGAATCCACTGGAACGAAACGCTCATCGACGACCCGGGCGCCTTCTTCACGCCACCACGAGCGGCATACACTGCCCAGATGCCAAGGCTGTTCAGCGACACATTGGGGCAGAACATACTGCTCGGCCTGCCCGACGATCCCGCGCTCCTTGACCGGGTGATCCTCGGTTCGATGCTCGAACGTGACGTCGCCACATTCTCCACCGGACTCGAGACCATGGTCGGAACGCGGGGAATCATGCTGTCCGGCGGTCAGGTGCAACGCGCCGCCGTCGCCCGGATGCTGGCCCGGGACAGTGACGTCATGGCGATCGACGATGTTTCGAGCGCGCTCGACGCGGAGACGGAGCGGGACCTGTGGCAAGGCCTGCGTGCCCGTCCGGGGGCGACGTATCTGGCGGTCTCCCATCGTCGCGCCGCGCTCCTTCAGGCGGACTGCATCATCGTGCTCAAGGATGGTTGCGTCGAAGCGACTGGCTCGCTCGACGACCTGCTCGCGACCAGCCCCGAGATGCGCGAACTCTGGCAGGTCGCGGACGACGAGCCCTCGCCGGAGTAAGGAGACCTCGACGTGCTACGGTTGGCGAAACGATGTCAGCGCGAAACGCACTCAAGGCCAGGAGAACATCCCGGTATGCAATCGTCCCAGGAAACGGTCATGCGACTCTTCGAGGAGAGCGGCGCCCTGCTGGATGGGCACTTCCTGCTCTCGTCGGGGCGGCATTCAGCCCAGTACATGGAGAAGTTTCACCTGCTCCGCCAGCCGCTCCTGACCAGCCGGCTCTGCGAGGAGTTCGCCGACCGGTTCCGGGATGAGCGGATTGATGTCGTCGTCGGACCAACTACCGGCGGCATCCTGCTCGCGTTCGAAGTCGCTCGGCAGCTTGGCGTAGCGGCCGCCTACGCGGAGCGCGTCTCTGAGGGCGGGACAGCCCGCGAGATTCGCCGAAGCACCACCTTCTCTGGCGGCAGTCGGGTCCTCGTCCTGGACGACATCCTGACGCGTGGTGGGTCGATGCGGGAGACGCTGGCCGCCCTGGAGCCGCACCCGGTCGAGATCGTCGCGGTGGGCGTCATCGTCGATCGGAGCGGCGGGACGATCAATTTTGGCGTGCCCCTGGCGGCGCTCGCAACGGTCAGCATCGAGACGTGGGCGCCGGAGGACTGCCCGTTCTGCTCAGCCGGGATTCCGCTCGTGAAGCCAGGAACAACAGCAACTTCGGCGTTCTGAGTGGCGCCGTACTCTCGGCGGGTTATGGCCGCTACTCGTCGCTCGCATGAGCCATCTTTTGGCGGAGAATCTCTCGCTGCTCGGCGAGGTCGTCGAGGCGCTGCTCGATCTGCCGCAACGTTTCCGGCTTCGGATTGCTGACGTACTCGTTGCGCAGTTCGATCACCATCTGGGCGAGCCGGGCAATAGTCCGCACCGTGTGAACCGGGTCGTCCTCCCGGGACGCCAGGGTGTAGCCACTACTCACGCTGATCACCTCTCACTGGTGCTGACGCAGGTGGCCAGGGACGGGGATAGACGCCGGTCGTCCGTTGGCGGCTGCACGAGACTCGAACCAGCGAAGAGTAGCAGACGTGTCCCCACAGTTGGGACCGAAAGCGCTGTTCAGACGCCGAATACCTTCACCAGCACCAGCCCCAACGCGACGCTGGCAACCGTGAGCAGCAGCACCAGCGTCGCGACCGCCCGTCCACTCCGGCGGACGCTGGACAGGTCCACGGTCAAACCGAGAGCGGCCATGGCCACGGTGGTCATCACGCGGCTGACCTCCCGGATTCCGTCGCCAAGACTCGCCGGTACGACACCGACGGTCCTGAGCGCGGCGAAGAGCAGGAAACCGGCGACAAACCACGGGATCCCATTCTGTAGCCGGAACCCAGATCCGGGCTGGCCAGTTGTTGGAGTGACATCGCTGGATTTCTGCATCGCCGACCGGGAAACGAGCCAGGCGGCTCCGGCGACGACCGGTCCGATCGCGAGGACGCGGAGCAGTTTGACCAGTGAGCCGATATCGCCGCTCTCGGTACTGACGGCGAACGATGCGGCGACGACCTGCGGGACCGCGTAGACTGTGAGACCGGCCAGCACGCCGTACTCTGCATTCGATAGATCGAAGACCGGCGCGGCTAGCGGCAGAAGCAGGACAACCGCAACGCTCAGGGCGGCGGTCAGGGCGATCGCGCTGGCGATCTCCTGGCGGGTGGCCCGGAGGACCGGCGCGATCGCGGCGATTGCCGAGTTGCCACAGATCGCGTTGCCGACTGCGACGAGAGCCGAGAGTCGTCGGCCAAGACCGAGGCGCTTACCCAGCACGATTCCGAGCCCAAGGATCACGCCAACGGTGAGGACCACGTATCCGATCAGCTTCAGCCCGGCACTGCCGAGATCGGTGAAGCTGAGCGAGGCGCCAAGCAGGACGATCGCGAGTTCAAGGAGTCCCTTGCTGGCGTAGGCGAGACCCGGTTCGAAAAGGGTCGGGGGTCGCCAGCGCAACCGGATCAGCATTCCGCCGATCAGCGCGATGACGAGCGCTTCGACGACCGTGATTCCGAACGCTTCAAGGGCACGTCCCGCCAGCCAGGCCAGCGCGGCCAGACCAATAGCCAGGCCGAGACCGGGGCGTCGAACCCGCAACCATGTGATCCAGCCTGCGGTTACTTTCATGGAATTCCTTGCGCATCCGCGCGTTCGGGTCTTTCGAGAGGGGTTCGATCCGACGGCAGAGTGTAACCAGCCAGACGGTCGAACGCAGAGGTTGCTGGCAGGAATGGTGCGCACATTGGACCAATTGAAGGGAAGACAGGCGGTTATATGACTGAACAGACGACAGATTCATCCGGACGCGAAGAGGCGACTCTCGACTCGATCGCGAACCAGATCAAAGGCTGCACGGCCTGCGAGCTTTGCCGCTCGCGCACCCATGCCGTTCCGGGCGAGGGCAACCCGAACGCCCGGATCATGCTGATCGGCGAGGGCCCCGGCTACCACGAGGATCAGCAGGGGCGGCCCTTCATTGGCAATTCTGGGAAGTTCCTTGGTGAACTTCTCGGGAAAGCCGGCCTTGAGCGTGAGGACGTGTTCATCACCAACGTGGTGAAGTGCCGACCGCCCGGCAATCGCGACCCGATGCCAGACGAGATCGCGGCCTGTTCGGCCTATCTCGATGCCCAGATCACGCTGATCGACCCCGATGTCGTCGTGACACTTGGCAGGTTCTCGATGCAGCGCTGGTTCAGGAATGAGCGCATCAGCAAGATCCACGGCGAGCCACGGGACGATGACAACCGGCTGATCGTGCCGATGTATCACCCGGCCGCCGCCCTGCATCAGGCTGCGCTGCGCGGTACGATCGAAGACGATTTTGCCCGGATTCCGAAGATCCTGGCCGACCATGATCAAAAGGCTGACGTCGAGAACGAACGGTCCGGACCGAAACAGGAGCAGATGCGGCTCTTCTAATCCGTTAAGGTCAGAAACGGGAGTGGTGGCATGGCAAGGCAAGCGGCAAGCGACACGGTCAGATTGATGTTTCTTGGAGGACTGCACGAGGTCGGCAAGAATATCGCGGCGCTGGAGTGTGGCGACGATATCATCGTGATCGACTGTGGGATTGGTTTTCCCGAACTGGAGCAGCCGGGGATCGAAGTGGTCCTGCCCGATATCTCGTGGCTGCGGAAGAACCGGGACCGGATCCGGGGCATCTTCATTACCCACGGCCATGAGGATCACATTGGCGCCCTGCCGTTTCTGCTGCCGGAGCTGCGGGCTCCCGTTCACGCCTCCCGGCTGACGGCGGCCCTGATTGCGGTCAAGCTCGATGAGGTCCATGTCCTCGACCGAAGTGAGATCGTCGAGTTCGACCCGGACGATGATCGGCCGATCCGGGCTGGTGTGTTCAGCGTGACGCCGTTTCGGGTCTGCCACAGCATCCCGGACGCCTGCGGCTTCGGAATCGACACACCGGCCGGGCTGATCGTCTTCACTGGCGATTTCAAGTTCGACCCGACGCCTGTGGATAACCGCCCGGCCGATGTCCATCGACTTCAGCAGTTCGGCGACCGCGGCGTTCGCCTGCTGATCTCCGACTGCGTCCATGTCGAATCGCCCGGCATGACCCCCTCCGAGCGGGTGATCGGCGACACGTTCGACCGCGTCGTGCTGGAAGCGCCGGGCCGGGTCATCGTGGCGACCTTTGCCTCGCTGATTTCGCGGGTCCAGCAGCTGGTCGATGCCGCCGGGAAGCACGACCGGAAGGTCGCCGTGTTCGGGCGCAGCCTTGAGCGCAACGTCGCGATGGCGAAGGATCTCGGATTCCTTAAGGACCCGGACCGCGTCCTGATTAGCGCCAGGGATGCTTCGAACCTGCCAGATCACAAGGTCGTCTTTGTTGTCACCGGCAGCCAGGGCGAACCGATGGCCGTCCTCGCCCGGATTGCCAACGGCGAGCACCGCGACATCAAGGTCCACGATCAGGACACGGTCGTCGTGTCGGCCAGCCCGATCCCCGGGAACGAGACCGCGGTCTTCCGGATCATCGACCGCCTCTTCATCCTAGGGGCGGATGTCCTCTATCCGCAGCGGGCACTGGTTCATGTCTCCGGGCACGGGAGCAAGGAAGACCTCCGCCGGATGCTCGACCTCACCCGACCAAAGCACGTCATACCGTCCCACGGCGAGGCGCGGCATATGGCGCTCTACGGTGATCTGGCCGTTGAGTGGGGCCTCACGAACGATGACATTACCTTCACGTCGATCGGTGAGGTGATCGAGATCACACCGGAGACGGTGAGGATCAACGGGAAGGTCGAGACCGGCAGCGTCTACCTCGACAACAAGCGTGCCGACGCGGTACCAGAACAGACGCTCCGGGACCGCCGCTACCTCTCGAACGACGGCGTGATCATGGTCTCGATCGCGATCGACCCACAGACGGGCCGGATCGTCGGTGGACCGAGCGTCACGTCGCGTGGCGTGGTCGATGTTCAGAACAGTCAGTCGACCCTTCAGGGCATCCGTGAGCATCTCGTGTCCTCGCTCGGCGAAGGTGACGTCTCGGCCGCCGGAAACCCGGGGCTGCTCAACCGGCGGATTCGAGAACTGACGCTCTCGTTCCTCGGGCGTTCATCTCGGCGGCGTCCCGTCGTGGTCCCGCAGGTGATCGAGATCGACCCCAGCTGGTAAGACGTCCCGCTGTCTGAGCGGCAAGGGCAGGCCCGGTCGCGGTAGGCTATACGCGAACATGTGATCTGTACCTGCCCTACCGCGCCAGACGTTCGCCCGCAGGCGGCACCGAGGTCTCCGTGTCGATCCAGTGGACCAGTTCAATCGACGATCAGACAGAGCAGGCCGAGGTCCAGGATGAGCTGGCCGCCCTATCCCATTACAGCAGTCTGATCGAGCGCGCCCTCGCCTTCGTCCGCGGCAAGGGTGGCGCGGTCCATGAGGACCTGCTGATCGTCCATGTCTTCGGTAACCGTGGCCACGTGACGATGTGGCGTCCCCTGCTGCGGAATGCCCTCGCCCCCTGCCCGGATCTCTCGTTTCGCGTTGACGGCTACTGGGTCGTAGCCGACCTCGCTGACCTGCCGCGGATCGACAACGGCCCGCTGCTTCGGGAGTTCGTCGCGATCGACGTCGAGACGACAGGCCTCCGGCCGGTCAACCAGCGCGTGATCGAGATCGGCGCGGTCCGGTTCCGGGACGGGCTCGAGGTCGGCCGGTTTGCAACGCTCGTCAATCCCCGCAGGCGAATTCCCAAGGCGATCGTCGCGCTGACCGGCATTCACGATGCCGACCTCGTTGATCAGCCTGAGTTCGAGGCAGTCGCCGACGAGCTGGTCGGTTTCGTCGGGGCTTCAGTTATCGCTGGCCATAATGTCGGTTTCGATCTCGGGTTCCTGGACGCCGAACTCAAACGGTCCGGGCGTCAGGCGTTCGCCAATGAGCGGATCGACACCGTCGGGCTGACGATGCGGTTGCTGCCCGGTGTCCGCAAACCCAACCTCGACCGGGTCGCCAAAGCCCTGGGCATCCCCGGCCGCGACCTCCACCGGGCGGACGTCGACGCGGAGATCTGCGGCAAGGTCGCGATCCTGCTGGTCGATCATGCTCGTAACGCCGGCGTCTCCGACATCGACATCGTCAAGGCGATCGCCAACTCGGCGGCCCGGCGCTCGAAGGAGAGCATCAGCCGAGGCAAACCGCAACTCGACCGCGGCCTGTTGAAGGACATCCCGAAGCTGCCCGGTGTCTACCTGATGCACGACCGCTACGACCACATCATTTACATCGGCAAGGCGAAGAACCTGCGGGACCGGGTTGGGTCGTATTTCAGCCAGCCGGTCGGTTACACCCGCAAGATGGATGGGTTGCTGGAGCATCTCCATCGGATCGAGACGGTAGTCGTCGGGTCGGAGATCGAGGCGCTCCTGCTGGAGTCCCAGCTCATTCGCCGCTACCAGCCGCGGTACAACACCGCGCTGCGATCGTCCGAGCGTTACCCGTACATTCGCGTCGATCTCGCCAACCCCTGGCCGCGGATGACCGTCGTTCGGGAGCGCCCCGACGACGGCGCCCGGTACTTCGGACCCTACCGGAACACGAGTGGGGCGAAGCGAACGGTAGAGTTCCTCAACGACGTGCTGCCGCTTCGGACGTGCTCACGCTCGTTCAAGGACGCCCGGTCGTACGGATCGCCCTGCATCCAGCTGGACCTGCACAAGTGCCTCGGCCCATGCACCGGAAAGGTCCAGCGACACGAGTACCGGGAACTGGTCGATGGCCTCGTCACCTTCCTGGAGGGGGACGAATCGGTCCTCTTCGACCGGCTCCAGGCCGGGTTGATCATCGCCGCCGAGAAGCTCGACTTCGAGCGTGCGGCCCGGATCCGGAACAGCATCCATTCCGCTCAACAGATCATCCGTGTTCAGCAACAGATGAACGACGCGACGGTCCACCACACTCTGTTGATGGTTCAGCCGGGCATCGAAGCGGAGACCCGAGAGATCATGCTGATCGTCGAAGGTCGGCGCTGGGCTCAGATCACCGCAGTCCAGGGTGGGACAGCGGATGCCGCCAGTCGATTGGAGCGTTCATGGGCCAGATTCAGAGCGACAGGCGTCCCACCGCTCGACAATTCGGCCGTCGATGAGAACGCCATCCTGAACCGCTGGATCCACCAGCACGCCAGCCATCCGGCCCTTGTCCCTCTCGGACCGTCGATGGACGACGACATCCCCCTGGACGTGGATTGGGCAGGCAAGGTCGAGTACATCCTTGCACTCGGCGTCGATGAGATCACCGCCGCGATGCCCGAGATGCCGGATCCAGTCGAGGAAGAGAGGTCTGAGCAGGTGATCCATATTGACCATGACGTCTTCCAGTCCGGCCCGGTTGACGACATCGCGACGACATCGCTAGGTAGAGACTGATCATCCGCGCTATGTTGCCAAATCGGGTTCGTCAGGCTCGGACTCGACGGAACCGGTGTCTCCCGCCAGCAACCGGGCAAGTGTCGCCTCGTCGATGATCGTCGTGCCCAGCTCACGCGCCCGGGCCTCCTTCGAGCCAGCATCCTCACCCGCGACGAGATACGTCGTCTTCTTCGAGACAGAGCCGGTCACGTTCGCTCCGGCCCGGCGAAGCCGTTCTTCCGCTTCCGGCCGCGTCATGGTCGTGAGGCGCCCCGTCAGGACGAAGCTCTGTCCCGCCAGTCGAGACGATGACGAGTCACCTTCGACCCGCTCGTCAGTCATCACGCCCCGGTCGATCAGTTTCGTCACGAGGGTCTGATTCCGCTCCTCGGCGAACCAGGCGACGATGCTCTCAGCGAGGACGTTTCCTATTCCGCCGATAACCGCGATGTCGTCAGCGCTAGCGACCGAGAGCGCTTGAAGTGATCCGAACCGCTCCGCGAGCAGCCGGGCCGCCCGCTCACCCACGTGGATGATGCCGAGCGCGAAGATCAAACGCTGGAGCGGCTGGACCTTGCTGCCCTCGACCGCCTCCCGCAGCTTCGCGGCGCTCTTGTCGCCAAGACGCTCGAGCTGGCCAATCCGCTCCCAGTCGAGTGCGTAGATATCGGCGGCATCGTGGATCATCCCGAGATCGATGAACCGCGTGATCAGCTTGTCCCCGAGGCCAGAGATGTCCATCGCCCCGCGACTGACGAAGTGGAGGAGTTCCTGCCGCAATCGCTCAGGGCATTCCGGGTTCGTGCAGTACCGGGCCGATTCGCCCTCGTGCCGGATCGTCAGAAACCCGCAGACCGGGCAGTGATCCGGCATCCGCCAGATGACCTCATCGCCGGTCCGCCGCTCGGTGAGCACGCTGACGATCTGCGGGATGACATCGCCGGCCCGCTGGACGACGACGGTGTCGCCGATCCGGAGATCGAGGCTGGCGATCAGGTCCTCGTTGTGGAGCGTCGCCCGGCTCACCATAACGCCGCCAATCGCAACCGGCTCCAGATGAGCCAGCGGGTTGAGGCTGCCTGTCCGACCAATGTTGACGACGATATTGGTGAGCTTCGTGGTCGTCTGGAGGGCCGGGAACTTGTAGGCGGTCGCCCAGCGCGGATCCCGGGCGACGAACCCGATCTCGTGCTGCTGATGAAGATCGTCGACCTTGACGACGACCCCGTCGGCTTCAAAGGCAAGTTCGTTGCGCCGCGCCTGCCACACCTGGATGGCGGCCCAGACCGACCCAACCTCTTCATGCGTCTCGAAGTCCGGCGAGGCGTCAAACCCGCAGGTCCGCATCCACTCCAGCGCCGCGTGATGCGATGCCAGCACCGGCCCACCTTCGATATAGCCAACCTGGTAGGCGATGAACCGCAGAGGGCGTCGGGAGGTGATCGCCGGATCCTTCTGCCGAAGCGAACCAGCCGCGGCGTTCCGGGGATTCATGAACGGCCGGGAACCGGCCGCGATCAGTCCGTCATTCAGCCGGGCAAAAGCGGTCCGGGCGATGTAGCACTCGCCCCGAATCTCAACCCGTTCGGGCGGGGCCTGACCCTCCGAGGCACGGAGGCGGGCCGGGATGCTGCGGATGGTCCGCACGTTTGCGGTGACGTCCTCGCCGACCGATCCGTCACCCCTGGTCGCGGCATGATCGAGTCGGCCATCGATATACGTCAGGGCGAGGGCGAGGCCGTCGATCTTGGCCTCGGTGACGTACGAGAGCGCCGCCCCACCAGCGAACCGCTCGGCCCGGGCCGACCAGGCGATCAACTCGGCTTCGCTGTAGACGTTGCTGAGGGACATGAGCTGGACCGGGTGCCGGACCTCGGCGAACCCACCGTCCAGGACCGTCCCAATTCGCTGGGTCGGCGACTCTGGGGAGACCAGTTCCGGGTGATCCGACTCGATCGCCTGGAGCTCGCTCATCAGGCGGTCGTATTCGTCGTCGGTTGCCTCAGGCTGATCAAGAATGTAATAGGCATGGTTGAGCCGGTCGATCGTCGTCCGAAGCTCATCGACCCGCTGTTGCTGACCACGATTGTCGGTCGTCACCATGATCGATTCTTGCCCTCGACTTGTTGGCTCTGGATCGCGTACGTTCGCAGAATGATAGCATCCGATCGAGCGCTCCCTGCCCATTCGACCGGGGAGTTGCGTGCGACGGCGGCGGTGGGAAAGCGGTACACTATGGCGCCGAATCAGGCGATATGGTCGCCATCCTGGCGCTCACCGGCAAGCAGAACGGACGAGTAGCGACTGTGACGGATAGTTTCACTCCCAGACGACGATCGACCACCATCCTCGGCGTCCGCCGCAACGGCGAAGTGGCGATTGCTGGCGACGGCCAGGTCACGCAGGGCGACATGGTCCTCAAGCAGGGGGCGCGAAAGATCCGAACGCTCTCGGACGGCGCGGTGCTGGTCGGCTTCGCCGGCGCGGTGGCGGATGCGCTCACGCTGCTCGGCAAGTTCGAGCAGCAGCTCCGCGAGTGGGACGGAAACGTCCGCCGGGCGTCCGTCGAGCTGGCCAAGGAGTGGCGCTCCGATCGCTACCTTCGCCGGCTGGAAGCCGAGATCCTCGTCGCCGACCTGGAGTCGCTGCTACTGATCTCCGGGACCGGCGACGTGATCGAGCCGGACGACGACGTCCTCTCGATCGGCTCCGGTTCGCCTTACGCGATGGCGGCGGCCAAGGCACTGATGCAGTCAACCGAGCTGTCGGCGCGGGAGATCGTCGAGCGGGCCATGCATGTCGCGGCTGACATGTGTATCTACACCAACGACCAGTTCACGGTCGTTACCATTCCGGCCTCCGGAGACGCCCAGCCAACGGAGGAGCAACCCGACGCACCTTCAACACCAATCGACCAGATGGCCCCTGGCCCGATCGTCGAGGGCGGAACGCCAGGTGCTGAAGACGATGAGGACGACGAGCGCGACGGCGACGAGCCGGGCGACGACACAGACGGGAAGGATCGCTAATGGCCGAGAAGCTCCCCAGGCCAGCCGGAACCGTCTCCGCGACCCGGATCGCGTCCGAACCGCCGCCCTCGCAGACGGCGCTGGAGAACCTGACGCCGATCCAGATCGTGGCGGAACTCGATCGCTATATCATCGGGCAGAACGACGCCAAGAGAGCGGTTGCCGTTGCCCTGCGCAATCGCTACCGACGGCAGCTCCTGCCGGAGGAGATGCGGCAGGAGATCCAGCCCAAGAACATCCTCATGATCGGCCCGACCGGCGTCGGCAAGACCGAGATCGCCCGCCGCGTCGCAAGGCTCATCAACGCGCCGTTCATCAAGGTTGAAGCGACCAAGTTCACCGAGGTCGGCTACGTCGGCCGGGATGTCGAGTCGATCGTCCGGGACCTCATGGAGGTCGCGATCTCGAACGTCCATGATCAGCGTATGGAACAGGTCAAGGAGGAAGCCACTACCGCCGCGGTCCAGCGGCTGGCCGATATCCTGACCTCCCAGCACCTGGAGAAGAAGGACGGCCGCGGCCGACCGTCCCGGTCACGTCCGGCTGAGAGCGACGACAACGGCAACGGCGGTGACGACTCGCAGGCCGACGCCCAGGCGGACGCCACGGCCGAACGCCGCCGGAAGCGCGAGCGCAAGCGACTGCTTCAGCTTCTCGATACCCAGGCGATCGAAGAGGAGACGGTCGAGATCGAGCTGGAGGATGAGGGCTACGAAGAATCCAACCCGCTGGATGTGTTCAACGGCATGTCTCAGGATGACTTCCAGGACAAGTTCGCCGAATTCCTCGACGGCTTTCTGCCGCGTCGCCCTATGCGGCGGAAGGTCTCCGTCAAGGAGGCGCGCCGCATCCTCACGCAGCAGGAAGCGAACCGGCTCGTTGACTTCGATGCCGTGGTGGAGACCGCGCTCCGCCGGGTCGAGGATGCCGCCGTCGTCTTCATCGATGAGCTCGATAAGACGATCAGCAGTGACGGCGAGTACGGTGGCGAGGTGTCCGGCGAGGGCGTCCAGCGCGACCTGCTCCCAATCGTCGAAGGCTCGGTGGTGATGACCCGGTACGGGCCGGTCCGGACTGACCACGTGCTGTTCATCGCGGCTGGCGCGTTCCACAACAGCCGGCCGTCCGACCTGATCCCCGAGCTGCAAGGGCGGTTCCCGATCCGCGTCGAGCTGAAGAGCCTGAGCGAGGAGGACCTCTACCGGATCCTGACCGAGCCGGACAACGCTCTTACCAAGCAGTACGTCGCCCTGATCGGAACCGAGGGGCTCACCATCGATTTCGCCGAGGAAGGGCTCCGGGAGATGGCCAGGACGGCGACGCAAGTCAACGCGACATCCGAGGACATCGGGGCGCGCCGGCTGCACACGATCATGGAGAAGGTCCTCGAGGAACTTTCGTTCGACGCCCCCTCTCGCAGCGGCGACAGCGTCTCGATCGATCGCGTGTTCGTGGAGGGGCGGATTGGCCAGATCGCCAAGGATGAGGACCTGAGCGACTTCATCCTCTAAACCTGCGAGGCAACGTCCGATTGATCGGTTTCCCGGAGAGCGAGAGATGGTGGCAGCGAAGCACTCGTCGGAGCAGCGGCACGTCCTCGCGGTCGATCTTGGCGGAACCAATTTGCGCGTCGCCGTGGTCGGGAAGGATGGGTCCCTCTCGCACCGGCAGCATGCGCCGACCGACGCAGAACTGGGACCTGATTCTGTCCTCAGGCGGATGGCGGACCTGATCCAGAAGGTCGCGGGCGACGCCGGTCTTCCCGGTGATGCGCCGGTTGGGATAGCGTCGCCGGGACCGCTCAACCCCCGGGAAGGGATCGTCTACTTCACTCCCAATCTGCCCGGCTGGCGCAACGTCCCACTTGGTCCCCGGATCGAGCAGCTGACGGGTCGCCGGACTGTGACGGCGAACGACGCCAACTGCGCCGGTCTGGGCGAGGTCGCGTTTGGAGCCGCGAAGGGCAGCACCGACGTGATCTACCTCGGACTCGGCACCGGCGTCGGCGGCGCGGTGATCAGCGGAGGGCGCCTCATCGACGGGATCAGGGGGCTTGGGGCCGAACTCGGCCACATGTGTGTGGCGATGGATGGCCCACGCTGTACCTGCGGCGGGATCGGGTGCCTTGAGGCGTACATCGCTGGATGGGCAATTGCCCGGGAAGGCGAGCTGGTCGCTACAACGGCCGATGGAGAGGCAATCCGAAGGGCCGCGATCGGCGGGCATATTCACGCAGGGACGATTGCCGCCGCGGCCCGTGACGGCGATGAGGTCGCCCGCACGCTCCTTGCTCGGGCCGGTCGGGCGCTCGGCGTCGCGATCGGCACGTTGACGAACATCTTCAACCCCGAACTCGTCGTGATCGGGGGCGGAGTCGCACGGGTTGGCGATCATCTCCTTCTACCGGCCAGGGAGATCGTCAGTTCGCACTGCTTCCACGCCATGCGCGAAGATCTCCGGATCGTGGATGCGACGCTCGGAGACGACGGCGGGCTGTTCGGGGCCGCTGCGCTGGCCTTCGAGGCCGGAAACCACCGCGCCGCAGGTATCTAGGGGAACGGCACAGATAGCCGACTCAGGCAGAGACTCCGGGGTGGAGTGTCTCTTCCGGTTTTCGGTGCGCCCTGCCCCTTAACCAGCGGATGGTCAGGGGTCGTCTAGCCCCAGTGGCCAAACCTGGACCTGTAATGTTGTGCATTACAGTGAAACCCCCGTCTACTTTTGGACACTTTCACCATGATTTGGGAATATTGCTGGTCCTGAGCGTCGTCGGCCAACGAGTTTGTGCTTGACACTCATAACCGTGGATCGCTAGAGTTCCGGCACTCTTACGCGTCTCCAACCAGAAGACACCAGTTCACCTTGCTGATGCACGCGGTTGCACGTGCCCAGATGGCGGCTTAGACCATTGCCGATCTCGCCCGCCGCCAGGTGAACCGCAGGGAAAGGACCCGCCGCGATGTCCCGTTTCGTCGTAAACCGGGTTTTCTGGTTCATTCCCACCGTGCTCGTGCTCATTGCTCTGACGTTCATGATCCTCAAGTTCACCCCAGGCACCGGGGTTGTTTCGGCTGGAACCCAGTCGATAACACAGGAACAGATCGAGGCGCTCGAAGACCGCTATGGTCTCAACGACCCGCTCCCGGTGCAATTCGCGACGTACATCAAGAACATCGCCACGTTCAACTTCGGCGAGTCATTCCAGTTTCGCCCGCAGCGAGTGAATGACATCATCGGACGCACCTTCCCGATCTCCCTGCAGCTCGGCGCGATGGCCACGGCATTCGCGGTCGTCGTCGGAATCACACTCGGTGTCCTCGCCGCGGTCAATCAGAACGGGGTGATCGACTACATCTCGGTGATCGCCGCGATCCTGTTCTATAGCCTGCCCGGCTTCGTGATGGGTTTCCTGCTGATCCTCCTGTTCGCTGTCTGGTTACCGGGGCGGGGACTCGATCTCGGGTTCAACGTAGGTGGGTTATCGACCTGGCGAGACTGGATTTTGCCAACCGTCGCCCTCGGTGCCGCGCCGCTTGCCCAGATTGCCCGATACACTCGATCGAGCATGATCGACGTCCTCAAGTCCGATTACATCCGGACCGCCCGGGCGAAGGGGCTAAGCGAGCGAATGACGGTCTACCGCCATGTGATGCGGAACTCCCTCCTGCCAGTGATCACCCTGATCGGCCCTATCTTCGCCGCCGTCGCGACCGGATCGTTCTTCGTCGAGAAGGTCTTCAACATCCCCGGGATGGGTCCGTTCTTCGTCGACAGCATCATCGCCAAGGATCAGCCAATGGTGTTAGCCGTCGTGCTGATCTACGGGGTCTTCCTCGCCCTGATGAACCTCGTGGTGGACATCGTCTATGGCTTCGTCGACCCACGCATCCGGTACTAGCTTCGCTTCATCGCTGGCACGTCGTCATCTCCGACCATCCGAGGGCAGTCAATGGCACAGTCACAGCTACGACCCGCCGGCGCGGCGGCAATCGGACCAGACGGGCAGGTCGCGCTCGGCGGAGCTGGGCAGGGTCTGGCCGGTCTTGCCGAGCGGTCCCTGCCGAAGCAGCGCAGTCTCTGGACGGATGCCGTTCGCCGTCTGGTCCGAAACAAACTGGCCGTCATCGGTCTGTTCGTCGTGACCCTCTTCACCCTCGTTGCGCTCTTCGCGCCCTTGATCGCTCCATACGGGCAGTCCGAGGTCGTCGACCCACGGCTGGCCCGGATGGGTCCGAGCTGGGCGTGGCCGATGGGCCTGGATCAGAACGGGCGGGACATCTTCAGCCGCCTGGTCTACGGCGCCCGGGTATCGCTCACGGTTGGTCTCGTCGCCGAGGCCATCATCCTCACCATTGGAATCACCGTCGGCGCCCTGGCTGGCTACTTCGCCGGCAAGACCGACACTCTTCTGATGCGCCTGGTCGACGTCGTCTATGCCATCCCCCAGATTCTCCTCGTCATGATCTTCCTCAATCTGTTCGGCCCTGGTCTCCAGAATATCTTCATCGCGATCGGCGTGGTCGGCTGGGTGACGGAGGCCCGGCTCCTCCGGAGCCAGTTCCTCACTCTGCGCGAGTCCGAATACGTCAGCGCGGCGAGGGTGTCCGGCGCCGGTCCGCGGCGGCTGATCCTTCGACACATGCTTCCCAACAGCCTCACCCCCCTGATCGTCGCCGCCACCTTCGGCGTCCCGACGGCCATCTTCACCGAGGCCTCGCTGAGTTATGTCGGCGTCGGCATCATGCCACCCCAGGCTTCCTGGGGGCAGATGGTCGGCGACGCCAGTGTTGCCGGCTACATCCAGACCGCTCCCCACATGCTGCTGTTCCCTGTCCTGGCCGTCGGGCTGACAATGCTCGGCTTCACCTTCCTCGGCGACGGGTTGCGCGACGCGCTCGACGTCAAGGGGGATCGCTAGACGCTCAGGCGGGTGGCCGGTTCCGGTCGCCTGTCAGGCTGCAGATGGACCCACCCACGGGTGCTATCCGTCTGCCGGTACTTCGGACGCGCCGTTGATCCCGACGGCACCAATCAGCACCTCCGGCATGGGCCGGAGCCCGTTCTCGCCCCCAGCGCCATCGGCCGACGAACGTCGATCCGTGGCCTCAGGAGTATGGAATGACCGATCCGAAGTCCACGACCCCAGCCAGCGAAGTTGCCCGTCGCGACCAGCTGCTTGCCGATCTCCACGAAACGAGCATGAAGAAGGCGATCAATCGCCGATCGGTCATGCGTGGCGCCGCCATCGGCGCTGGCGCGGCCGGGCTCGCTGTCGCCGGTGCCGGGCGTTTCACGGCCTCGGCCCAGGACGCGACCCCCGTCGGCACGCCGGCGAGCACACCCGGCGCGACTCCGGCGGCAACGCCTGGGCTCGGAACTGAACCGCGTGGTGATTACGTCCTCGACGCCGAGCAGATCTTCTTCAACTTCCAGATGTCGACCGACCCGTCGTCGTTCGACTTCAACGCCAACCTCTACTGCAACGCCGAGCCCGAGTGCTGGTCTGGCCTCCTCACGTTCGATCCGGACGGTAATGCCGTCGCCGACTGGGCCGAGACCTGGGAGCCCAACGAGGACGGGTCGGTCTGGACCTTCCACATCCGCCCGAACAACACTGGCTGGTCCAATGGTGACCCCGTCACCGCCCAGGACTTCGTCTGGTCGTTCACACGACTCTTGTCCCCGACGCCACTCGGCGCCGCGGCCCAGAATGTCTACAACTTCATCATGTTCGACGTGAAGAACGCTGAGGCGTTCAGCACGGGCGCGACAGTCGAAGCACTGGGGCGGATTCCCACCGAGGAAGACCTCGGGTTCGTCGCGCTGGACGACTGGACCCTCGAGATCACCCTCGAGGGGCCTCGGGCCAACTTCTCGCAGAAGGTCGGTTACACCGCCTGTGTGCCAGCCCACCGGGCATCCGTCGAGGAGTTCGGTGAGCGCTGGGCGCTGGGCGAAGACACGCCGATCGTCACCAGTGGTCCGTTCAAGGTCGATGCCTGGAACAAGGGCGTCAACATCCAGATGTCGAAGAACGAGAATCACTGGAACGCGGCCAATATCACGCTGACGAACGCCGTCGATCCGATTATCCCCGGCGCCAACCTCGCGACGAACTACCTCTCCGGTTCGGGCGACCAGCGACTGGACTACACCCCGGTCAGTGGGGCGGACCTTCCGCAGTTCACCGCCGACCCCGAGCTCTCCACCCAGATCGGACCCTTCGCCTACCCAGGCATATGGATGCTTCTCCCATCGAATGGCGTCGCTCCGTTCGATAGTCTGAAGGTCCGCAAGGCGCTCAGTCACGCGATCGACCGGAACCGACTCGTGCAGATCACCAACGGGCTGCTCCAGCCGGCCTCCTGCATGATCCCGCCGGGCGTCTTTGGATACTACGAGGACGAGACGACGGCCGCCCTTCAGGCGTTCGATCCCGAGGCCGCGATGGCCGCCCTGGTTGGTACGCCGTATGAAGGGGGTCAGAACTGGCCAGAGATCACGGTCCTGATGCGGGCCGATGAGGAGCAGTACAACTCAGACCTCATGATCAACGACATCGTCGATCAACTCCAGCAAAACCTCGGGATGGCTATCCAGATCCAGGCGCTGGGCTTCACGCCCTTCGCACCCGAGCTCTACACCAACACCGCCCAGTTGGTCTGGATTCGGTGGTGGTACGACTACCCGGACGCGGACAACGGCTATTACGACATGTTCTACGGCGCTCGCCCAAGCAACAAGCGCCAGGCCTGGGCCAACGACGAGTTCGACCGGCTTGCCATCGAAGCCAAGGCAGAACTCGATCAGACGGCACGGCTGGAACTCTACAAGCAGTGTGAGGTCATCATCCAGGAGGACGTTGGGTACATCCCGATCGGCTTCCGGGTCGACTTCAACGCCTTCAAGCCGTGGGTCAAGAACATCCCGGCCAACCAGCTGGGTCAGTTCGTCCCGAACGGAAACATCTTCGTGCGCGCCCTGTCCAACTATCAGGTCAGTGGCCGTACCGAGTAACGACCTCGCGCGGTGGTTCACTGGCTGAGCATTCACGTCTTCAACGAGCGACTCCCGGACCAGCACTGGTCCGGGAGTCGGCACTTTCCGGGAAGGATCGTTCTGATCCATGAGGTAACGAGAAAGGGACCGGCACAACAGCGAGCTGGTCCCATCTCGAAAATGGCTAGAAACGGACGTCCCTATCCGAAGCGGCCGGTGATGTAGTCCTCAGTTCGCTGGTCCTTCGGCTTGGTAAAGAGCTGTTGAGTCGGACTGGCCTCGATCAGCATCCCCTGCCGCTTCTCGGACAGCGAGAAGAAGATCGTCTGGTCCGAGACCCGTGCGGCCTGCTGCATATTATGGGTCACGACGACGATCGTGTATTGCCGTGCCAGCTCTCGCATCAGCTCCTCGATCCGAAGCGTCGAGATCGGGTCCAGGGCCGAGCAAGGCTCGTCCATCAGGATCACGTCGGGGTTGACGGCCAGCGTCCGGGCAATGCAGAGGCGCTGCTGCTGCCCACCGGAAAGCGAGAGGCCGCTCTGGTCGAGCTTGTCCTTGACCTCATCCCACAGCGCGGCCCGACGCAGACAGCTCTCGACGAGATCCTTCTTGTTCCCCTTGAAGCCGTTGATCTGGGCCCCCCAGATGATGTTCTCCGAGATCGACTTCGGGAACGGGTTCGGCTTCTGGAAGACCATCCCGATCCGTTTGCGGACTTCGACCGGGTCTACCGATGGCGAGTTGATATCGACACCACGGTACTCGATCTTCCCCTTGACACTGGAGCCCTGAACGAGGTCGTTCATTCGGTTGATCGAGCGGAGGACCGTGGACTTGCCGCAGCCGGACGGGCCGATCATCGCCGTAATCTGGTTCTCCGGGATGTCGTAGCTGACGCCAGCGACGGCGGCGAACGTCCCGTAGGAGATCGTCACGTCGCGAAGCGTGATGATCGGCGCGTTCAGAACGGGCTGATCGGCACTGCTGCGGGCCTGGACGTTGACTCTGGTGCCGACATCGATCGCTGAAGTCGTCATGGAAGGAGCTCCCTGTCGGCCGCCGCGCAAGCCAGATCGGTCGGTGGACGAGTTACCAGCGGACGCGGCGGCTAGCGCGTTCACGCAGAATGATGGCGAAGAGATTGAGCAGCAGCAGCAGCACCATCATGATGATGATCCCGGCCGCGGCGAACGCTTTGGCATCGGCCTGGGGTCGGCCCAGTGCATCGAAGACCTGCAGGGGAAGGGGTGAATAGTCGGATAGTGGACCGCTGGGCGCCCGCGACACGAAGAGCGCCGCGCCCGCCACGAGGATCGGGGCGGTCTCCCCAAGCGCTCGTGCAACGGAAAGGATGACGCCGGTCAGCACACCGGAAAGTGCAGCAGGGAGCACGTGGTGCCAGGTCACTTGCCAGGGGGTGGCTCCTAGCGCGTAAGCTCCTTGACGAAGGGACAATGGCACTGCTCGCAGCGCTTCCTGGGCGGAGATGATGATGACCGGCAGGATCAACAGACCCAGGGTGATTCCGCCCGCGAGAATGGACGGGCCGAGAAAGTCGTTTCCAAAGAAACTGACGAGAACACCGAGGCCAAGGAGACCATAGACGACGGACGGAACACCGGACAGATTCGAGACGTTGATCTGGACAATCCGGGTGAACCAGTTATCCGGTGCATATTCCTCGAGGTAGACCGCGGCTCCAATTCCCACCGGAATGCTGCAGAGCGCGGCAATCACGACCAACCAGATGGAGCTGATGATGCCGGTTCGGTAGCCAGCATCGCCACGCTCCAGAGCGGATTGGCTGGTGAACTTGTTCGTGAAGAGATCGAGGCTGAACGCATCGATGCCCTGGGTGAAGATGCGAGTGAGAAGCGTCACGAGTATCAGGGCGGCGAACACTGTTGCCGCGATGAAAACCGCTTGCCAGATCGAACCAATGATCCTGCGACGCCTGACCTGCGGGGATGTTGGCAGCGCCAGGGCCTGAGAGCTGGCAGCGATCAAACTCACTGGTACACCTCACGGAAGCGACGGATGAAGGCGCGACTGATCAGGTTGAGAACGAGGGTGATGAGGAGGAGGGTAAGTCCGATCGCAAAGAGCGAGTAGTATCGCGTGTCGGTCCGACTAGCCTCACCGCCAAGCACATTGACGATATACGACGTCATCGACTGAGCGCTGCTCGTCAGGTCCGTGGGCACACCACCGGTTTGCGCGCCTCCGGCAATCACCACGATCATCGTTTCGCCGATGGCTCGGCCCAGCGCGAGAACGATCGACGCCACTACACCGGATATTGCAGCCGGCAGGATGATTCGCATACTGGTCTCGAATTTCGTTGCTCCGAGAGCAAAGGCTCCCTCACGCAGGGAACCCGGTACCGCTCGCATCGCATCTTCAGAGAGCGAGGCGACAAGAGGAATGGTCAGAACGCCGATCGCGAGACCGGCTCCAAGGACGTTGAAGATCCCGATCGTCGAACTAAACCGCTGCAGCAACTCCGGCGTCAGGAAGGTGAGAGCGAAGAAGCCGTAGACGATCGTCGGGACGCCAGCGAGAAGTTCAAGAATCGGCTTGACAGTCGATCTGACACCAAGGGGTGCATACTCCGAGAGATAGATGGCAATGCAGATGCCAATCGGGACCGCCACGAGCAGTCCAACAAATGCATAGGCGAGCGTGGCTGAGACCAGCGGCCACATCCCCCATTCGCCGTTCGCCGCGTTCCGGTTGGGTTCGAACGTCGTGCTGGTCAGGTACTCCCAGATCGATACCCGCTGAAAGAACTCGACTGCCTCGTAGATGAGTACCCCGACGATACCTATCGTGGTCAGGATGGAGAGTGCCCCACACAGGAACAGGAGCAGTCCAATGATGCGCTCTGAGACCGCTCGGTTACGATTGCCCGTGAGACGAAGCGGCTTTGCCCGCTCCGCTGTCAGCACGCCCGCCGGTTCCACCGTCGGGGTGGACAAGTACGTGTCTTCCAATTGAGATGGCTTCCCCTCTGGGCGTACGTCATCGTCGGGGCGATGGTGCGATTCGTTCAGCACAGTAGGATTTTCATTATAGAGAGAATCGATGGACCGATGACCATGAACGCGTTATCGTATTGTTAAGCCACGTCGTCTCATGTCCATGGTTGTGCGAGCCCCTGCTGTTCTGCAGACACAACGCACCCGGCCCGATCACTCGGACCGGGTGCGCTAATCGTCTTAGGCGGCGGCGCCATCGGGGGCGATCGAGCCGTCGATCGCGCCCTCGAGCTTCTCCTGTGATGCAAGGAGGTCGGCGGCCGGAGCGTCAACAGCGCCGGTCGAGTTCGCGATCGCAGCCGCATCGGCAATGAAGTACCGCAGGAATTCCTGCAGCGCGGTGTTCTCGCTCAGGCTGGCGGCCGAGACGTAGACGTACAGGGGACGGGCCAGCGGGGCGTAGTCACCTACGCGGATCGAGTCGGCGGTCGGCTCGACGGCGTTCGCAAGGTCGCCATCTGCGCTGATACTCATGACGTTCAGGCGGTCCTGGTTCTCCTCGAAGTAGGCGAAGCCGAAGTAGCCGAAGCCCCCCTCGGTCCCAGCGACACCCTCAACCAGGGTGTTGTCGTCTTCACTCGGCTCGTAGTCAGCCGCAGGAGTGACCGTTTCGCCGGCCTCGTCCTCGCCGAGGATCTCCTCGTTGAAGTAGTCATACGTGCCGGACTGCTCGCCAGCTCCAAAGAGGGAAATTTCGAGGTCCGGGTAGGATGGGTCGATCTCGTTGAAGTTGGTGATCTCACCCATCCAGATCGCCCGAAGGGTCTCGGTGGTCATGCTGGTGAGGAACGTGTTGCTCTCTGGAACCACGATGGCGATTCCGTCAAACGCGACCTCGAATTCGTAGTACTCGGTACCACTCTCGACGCACGCGGCGGCCTCGTCCTCGTTGATCGGACGGGACGCGTTCGAAAGGTCGGTATCGCCAGCGCAGAATGACTCGAAGCCACCGCCGGTACCGGAGATGTTGACGGAGATGTCGACGTTCGGAGCAATCCCGTTGAAGGTCTCGGCGGCAGCCTGAGTGATCGGGCCAACGGTCGACGAACCATCAGCGTTGACCTCGCCCTCGAGTTCGCCCAGGTCGGCCGGGGCCCCGTACGGCGTCGGTCCGGCACCACCGGTTGCCGGGGTGGAATCCTGAGCCGACGCGAGCGGCGTCAGCGCGAAGGTGGCGGCCAGGGCGACCACCGGTAGCGTGCGTCGGATCGTGGCGAAAAGCGACATCGGAGCTCCTCTCGAAAGCGTCCAGTCGTCCAGATCGGGTGACCTTCACCCGATAGCACCTAGCGGGCGAGTAGCCCACGCGAATACCCGAGGTTGATTGATCGGCGCGGACGGCGCCTCAGGGCCGCTCGGCAGCGTCCGGCACCACGAATCGGTACCCCGCGCCGTACACGGTCCGGATCATGTCGTGACGGATCCCGGCGTCGTTGAGCTTGGTCCGGAGCCAGGAGATGTGAACGTCGACCGTGCGCTCATCCACGATGATCTCCTCGCCCCAGATCGCGTCGAGCAACTGCTGGCGTCCGAAGACGCGTCCCGGCTCCATCGCGAGCGTGACGAGTAGACCGAACTCTTTTGGCCGCAGCTGGAGTTCGACATCGTTGACCGTCGCCCGACGGCGCTCCGGCTCGATCCGGATCGGACCGCGGAACAGCACCGCTGGCGGCCGAGCGGAGGGAACCGCCCGTCTCCGGACATTCGCTCGAACCCGTGCCAGAAGCTCACGCAACGCGAACGGCTTGACGACGTAATCGTCGGCGCCGAGCTCCAGGCCGTCGATCCGGTCCTGTTCCTCGCCGCGGGCGGTCAGCATGATCACCGGGACATCCAGCGTGCTTCGCATCTGACGCAGCACATGGAACCCGTTCATGCCGGGAAGCATCACATCCAGCAGGACGAGGTCAAGACCGGGTGATTCGGCTCTGGCGATCGCGAGCCCGGCCTCCCCGTCTGTGGCTGTCAGGACACGGTATCCATCACGGGTCAGGTTGTAGACGAGGGTACTGAGCAGGGTCGGATCGTCCTCGATCACGAGAACGGTGGCGTCCTCCCGGCTCTCTTCGTCTGACGCACGACGAGCACTGCTGTCGGTCCCTGGGTCCGAGCCGTTGGAAGCTGAACCCATCGTTCGTCGCCTCTCAGCCGTCACCACGTCGTTACACCCTTCCGGCGTCCGGGCTGGATGCCCACACCAAGGTACGCGCGACGACGCCGGCGACTGGCCAACAAGCTGTTAACGAACGGTAACGGAGTAGTTAAATCACCGGGACGGACAAGAACCCATGGTCGGGTTAACCATCGCGGTCGACCCCGTCCTTACCATGAAGACGGTTGAGAGGATCGACCATGGGCGATCATCGCGGGAAGGCACAACATGGTCGATACGAATCATCTGGTTCGGTACGGACAGGCCGTCGGTGGCCGAGTCCGCGACTCATTACGGCGCGGTCTGTCACGCCCGTCCTGTCCCCGATGTCTTTCGAGCCGGTCGATCGCCATCGTTCGTATCGACATCGAAGAGCTGCCCGGCCAACCGCTCATCGAGCAGCGGGACTGGCAGTGCCGGACCTGCCATTCGATGGTTCGGGAGACGATCACCACTTGACGGGAGGAATGGTTCGTTCATAGAGGCGTTCGTTCCCGCTCAATCATTAGTGGCGGGTCGTCGCCCAACAAATGGTCTCCGCGCAATCCGTCGTCTCGGAACTCTTTCCCCAGGAGATGGACCGGATCCATGAATGGGGACAGGATTCAGTTACGCAATTGCGGCACGCTGGGCGCAGGGCTCCAGGTTCACGGCTACCAGGCGAAGTCGACTCCGCTGGCCCCACCCGACAGCAGGTACCGCTGGGCAGCAAGCCGCTGCGCGTCCTGTCCGTCCGCTGTCGTTCCGGGCGAAACGGTGACACCGATCGTGACACCCACGCCGTCGAGACGCTGCCCGCCGGGAGTCAACCACTCGGCGACGGTGATCTTGAGGATTGACTCGTCTTCAAACGTATGGACGCGCTGGACGGACCCCTTGCCGAACGTCGCCGACCCAATGACCGTTGCCCGTCCATAGTCGGCCAGCGACGCCGCGACGATCTCCGAGGCACTCGCGGTGTTGCCGTTGACGAGCACGACCAGTGGCAGCGTCGAGACGACGCCATCGGGTGGTCCAAGGATTGGGAGCGACGTGGTCTGGTCGGATTCGCCCTGCCGTCCAACCGTCTCGTACAGTGCTGGGCCCAGAGCCGCCAGCACGAACCGGCCGATCATCTCCTGGGCCGCGGTGACCGAGCCACCGCCGTTGTCACGCAGGTCCAGCACCAGCCCGACGGCGCCGTCTGTCGTCGCGGTCTGTAAGGCCTGGTCGAGCTGTCGCGTCGTGATTCCGGTGAAACCTGACACATGAATCTGAGCGATTCGGCTAGCCGGGTCGAGGGTGTAGACGACCACCGGTGCGTCGAGCTGTCGCCGGACGACCGGGATCGTCAGCGGCTGACTCTCGCCGGGGCGACCGATCATCAGAATAGCGGTGGTCCCGACCTCGCCCCGGATCCGTAGACCGGCGTCGGCGGTCGACACCCCGACGAGGGGGAACCCATTGATCGACACGAGCGAGTCCTCCGGACGGACTCCAGCCGCTTCAGCTGGACCGCCCGGGAGGACCTGCACGATGACGAGCCCACCATCGCGTTGCTGAACCGTCACGCCGATCCCGCCGTACTGACCACTCAGTTGCTCGGACAGCGGAGCGGCATCTTCAGGCGGAAGGTACGTCGTGTAGGGGTCACCCGCTCCCGCGGCCAGACCCACCAGGGCACCCTGCTCCAGGCTCTCGTCGAAGGCCGCCTGGCTGACGTCATCTGTCGGCCCCCGGTAGTACTCACCGTCGAGCATCTCGGCGACGTCGTTGAGGCGATCGGCATCGACTGGCCCGCTCAGCGATTCGGACAGGTTTCTTTCCGTCCAGACCCCGCCGAAGAAGGCGACGAGGACCGAGAGCACGACGCACATGACGGCCAGACCGCGTACGAGCGGATCGCGACGCTGCCGAGGCCCGTTGGAGGAGGCGATCTCGGTTGGAGATCCAACGTCGTCGCCGTTGTGAACAATGCGGGCGCCGGTAGGACTGGTGGGATCGTCGATCGACATGCTGGAACCTCATGGAAAAAGACAGACTGAGCTGAACTGAGAGGAAGCGACCGGCCAGTCGAGGCTGGTCAGGCCGGGACCTGGAATGACATATGGGAAGATACGCGGTACGTCGGCTTCTCGTCGGGCTAAACGGGCAGTTGCGTTGACTGTAGGTCAGAATGTTTTCGGAAGGCACGGGGCAGGAGTTCAGGTGGGAATGCTGCTGGCGTTCGATGTCGGAAACACCAATACGCTCATAGGACTCTGTCTGGTTCAGGGTCCCGCGATCGACCGCGAGTCCGTAATCGCCACCTGGAGGGTCTCGACATCGGCCAGCCGGATGCCGGATGAGTGGTTCGCCCTGATCGACCCGTTGCTGCGGTCCAGCAGCTATTCCGCGAATGAAATTAGCGCCGTCGTGATCGGGAGTGTCGTCCCCGACGTCCGGCGATGGCTGGCCGAGATGTGCCGGAATCGTCTGGGACTCGAGCCGATCGTCGTCTCGGCGGCGATCGACACCGGTATTCGGGTCGCGACTGAGCGCCCCCTGGCGACCGGTGCCGACCGGATCGCGAACGCCGTCGCCGCGCGGTCGATTGCCGGAGCGCCCAGCATCGTGGTGGACTTCGGGACGGCGACGAACATTGAGGTGGTCGACGAGCGGGGCAACTTCATCGGCGGCGCGATCGCCCCTGGCGCGGCGATGGTTCTCGATGTCCTCACGACCCGGGCCGCCCAGCTCTCGGCCGTGCCGATGCAGTTCCCACCGACGCTGGGGATCGGACGGGACACGGCTGCTGCCGTCCAGTCCGGCACGGTTGCGGGCTACCTCGACCTGATCGAAGGCACCGTCCGTCGCATCCGGGCCGAGCTTGGCACGGATGCACCGGTCCTGACAACCGGTGGGATGGCTTGTCTGTTCGTGAGTACGTCAAAGGTCCTTGGGCGGTATGAGCCGCTTCTGACGATCATCGGGCTGCGAGCGATCGCGTTGCGTCAGGATGGCGTCCGGGAGGATCGGCGCCGCCCGGCCCGTGATGTCGTCTCCCTGAACGGGGATATCGCGCTCAGTGATGTGCTGCTGATTCAGTAGACCGGCGCTTGACTGTGCGGGGAACCTTTAGATGAAGCTCAGGTCGGTGTCCGGGCCGAATCGACGGATGGCGGTCTCCAGCAGCCAGTAGCAGCCGACGATGTCGTTCAGGTCCAGCACCTCGACCGGCGAGTGGGCGTACCGTCGGGCGATGTTGACGATCCCGGTCGGGACGCCGTTCCGAACGAGATGGACCGCTGCCGCATCGGAGTTGCCACCGTAGAAGACGCCGCGCTGGAAGGTGATTTCGGCCTCATCGGCGCTGGCGATCAGCAGGTCGCGCATTGCGGGCTGCCCGATCGCTCCACCGCCACCGCTCTGGCTGACCAGCGTGATCACTGGCCCGGCGCCGATTACCATCGGGAGATCCTTGGTGGCCGAGACATCGGGTGTCCCGCCGCTCGGCATCGTGTCCACGACGATTGCCGCCGTCGGGTCGAGCCGGTGGGTGACCATGATCGCACCCCGGAGACCGACCTCCTCCTGGACCGTGATGACCAGGTGGAGCGTACAGGCCAGCGTCTCGCCCTTGAGCCGCTTCGCCAGCTCGACGATCAGGGCGCAACCGACCCGGTTGTCGAGCGCCTTCCCGGCGACCCGATCGGGCTGAGCGAGGAGATGGGCGTCCGACTCGTATGCGATCGGGTCGCCGACGGTGACTCCAAAGGCGCGGACCTCAGCGGCGGAGTCGAAACCAAGATCGACGTAGAGCTCACGGGCTGGCGGCGCGGTCAGGCGCTCGGCCGGTGGCGTGATGTGTCCGGCCTTGGCCCCGATCACCCCACGCGCACCACGAACCCGGACCTTTCGGCCGACCAGCAGGGTCTCGATCACACCGCCCAGCTTCTCGAACCGGAGCATCCCGTCCGGCTCGATCGCCTTGACGATCCCACCGATCTCGTCGCTATGCGCCGCGACCATCAGTGACGGCGAACCATCCAGTCCGTGGATCGTTCCGATCAGGTTTCCGAACGGGTCGACCATGATCTCATCGACCCAGGGGGCGAGATCGTCGCGTAGCCGACGGACGACGTCCTGCTCGAACCCGGCCACGCCATCGATGGCCGCGTAGGCAATGGTTCTCTCGAGCAGTTCCTGCTTGAGTGCCGCCTCGTTCCGTCGCTCGATCATGCCCCGTCTCCTCCTGAATGCGAGTGCCATCGTGCTCCGATCGCGTTATGTCGATCCGTGTGCGGGCAAAGAGTCGTCCGAGGGAAAATGGTCCACGAGGGTCAAGGTGGACTACCATCATGCCTCTGACCAGGACCGCCGGGCAATCAGACCCGGCCATAAAGGATTTCAGCCGCCATGACTGTCCCTAACCGGCCAGGTGCCGCCGCGTCCTACGAGATCGTCTTCGATGGCGGGTCGCTCGGCAACCCCGGCCACGGCTATGGGAGCTATCTGATTCGATTCGGCGATGTCGAGATCGCCCGGGAACGGCTGGACTACGAGGGCCGAGTGACCAACAACCAGGCGGAGTACCGAACGCTGATCGCCGCCCTCGCCCAGCTGAGTCGCGACCTCGGCAGCGAGGCAGCGACCGCGACGGTCCTGATCGGCGGGGACAGCCTGCTGGTGATCAACCAGGTGAACGGCTCATGGAAGGTGAAGAACGCCGAACTCCAGCCCCTTCGCCAGCAGGTCGTCGACCATCTCAAGGCGTTCGGGACATCAAGTCTCGTCTGGCATCGGCGGGACCGCAGCGTTCGCGAGCTTGGCCATTGATGACCGGACGATGAACGTCCGGTCATCGGTCGCGCCGGTCATTGTTGTCGATCCGGACCGGCCGCATCCTCAGCATGATGAACATGATCAGAATGAAGACCCCGAAGGCAATCAGCGCCAGCACGAGGGGCGGCGCGGAGAACAGGCGCCGGAAGGCGACCAGCAAGAGCGCGACGATGACCAGGCTGATCAGGCAGCTCGGGCCGAGCGCCCGTTCCAGCGGGCTGGCGTCGTCATCCGGCGCCAGGAACCGTGAGCCACGGCTCGGTGGGCGACGGATGGGCCTGGCCCTGGGAATCGGCTCTGGATCGACCTTGTCCCCCAGGAGCTCGTTCTCGATCTGGTTGAAGATGCGCCGGGATTTCCTGCTCGACATAGAGGGAGTATAGAATGCGAGCGGCAGCTATCGTCGTCCTCGTAACCAGCTACAGACCTCTCGCAGATGACGGTTGACGGCCCACGAGAGCGCCGGTATACTCCATCGGCGAAGCAAAGACGGGTGATTAGCTCAGTTGGTTAGAGCGCTACGTTGACATCGTAGAGGTCACTGGTTCGAGTCCAGTATCGCCCACCATCAGATGACCGGCCGGTGCCCCACGCACCGGTCGGTCATCTTTTTCCTGGCCTCCGCAAGAAAACGACCTTGCCAATACCTGAATGCTCCTGCCACGGGCCAGGGAAATCAGTACACTAGTGTGGAGATCGTCATCCCAGGGTCCGCCGCCGACCGTGAACGGGTTTGCGGTGCCAGCCACGATGGAGTACCCGTTTGCCGCAGCTCACCACGTCGTCCAGCTCGCTAACCCGCTCGCGTTCGCTTCCGCTGCTGGTGGTGCTGGCGCTGCTGACACCTCTGCTCGTCGGCCTCGGTCGAACCGATCCCGCCACCGCGCAGGAAGTGCTAGAACTCCAGGTGAACTCCAACCGCTACGTGGTGGCGGACTCAGAGACAGGTGAGATCTACGCCCAGCGCAACTCCGACGAGCGGGTTGCCATCGGCAGCCTGACCAAGATCTTTACGGTGATCGAAGCGCTCGAAATCGCGCCGCTCGACACGGTCATCACGACGGACGAGAGCGACCTGAAGGACCCAGCGAACAATTCCCTCATGGGCTTCGCCGCCGGGGAGGAGTTGACGCTTGAGGAACTGCTTTACGGCCTCATGCTGCCGTCCGGCAACGACGCTGCTCACGCTGTCGCACGCAGTCTCGGCTTCCGCGAAGGCGACACGGACCCGCAGCAGTCGGTCGATCGATACATGGGCTGGATCAACCAGCGCGTCCTCGATATGGGACTGGTCGATACCTTCCTGATTACGCCGGATGGCTGGGGTGTTCCAGGTCACTACACAACCGCGCACGATTTGGCCGCGTTCACTCGGTACGCGATGACCTGCCCGTTCTTCAAGACACTGATCTCGTCCGCGGAGTACACCACGGCCGCTGGAAACTCCATCCGTAACAACAACCGGCTCCTGGGTCTCTATCCGGATCTCGTCGGCGGCAAGACTGGCTACGACTGGGACGCCGGCTGGTGCCTGGTCGAGGTTGCCGAGCGTGACGGGATGCAGATGATCTCAGTCACGCTGGACGGCGTCCACGAGAACATGGACTGGTACGACGACAACGAGGTCCTCCTGGACTACGGGTTCGAGCAGCGCAGGGCCCAGACGCAGGCGTCGCAGGCATGGAGTGGCAGCACCGCGCTGTTCAGCGATCCGGACGTCGCCGTCCTCGACCGAACGACGATCGCGACGGGTAAGCTCGGCGGTGATCCGGCAGCCGTCGAGGCGCCCGCCCCCGAGCCGGCCGCCGACCAAGGGACGGACGTGGCCGCGAACACGACAGGGACCACGGGCGGGACCGAACCGGTCGCTGACACGGGAACCACGGATATACCAGCCGATGTCCCGGCGGCTCAGAACCAGACGGCCAGTCTTGCCAACAGCGACGGCGGCGGGAGCGGGACTGGCACGATGATCGCCCGGATCGCATTCGTGGTCGGGCTGATGGGACTGGTGGTCCTCGCCGCTGGCCTGCTCTTCACCCGGCTCAAGCCTCGACGCAGTCTGGCAACCGGATCGGCCTGCCCTCCGGCCGGCAGTGCCGCGTCCCGCGCAGCCGGACAACCGCCCTCCAGTTCCACTCGCTCAACCGCACGACCGATGTCGGCGGCGGCCCGGACGGCTCAGCGTCGATCGGAGCCGCCGCGCCGTTGACAGGTGTCTCCGGGCGGCCCTATCCTTCCAAACAGCACGAAGAACATGCCCCGATCAGGAAGCGACCCTCCTCGGCAACCCAGAGAGACGCGGTCCCCGGCTGCGAGCCGCGTCATCTGCCAGAGGCCCTCGACACCACCTGAGAGCGAGCGGTCAGGCCGACATGCACGGCCGAAACCGCTTCGGTCCCGCCCCGTTATCGGCGCCAACGAGCGACTTGCACCATGGTGCCGGTCGAAACGGGGGTGGAACCACGTCGACCCGACGTCCCTTCGCGGACGCGGGTCTTTGTATTTTTCCGGCGCCCCATGATCAGCCGACTCCAGCATCAGTAGCCGAGGAACCCTCATCATGACCGACACGCTTGACCTCAGGAACGAAATCGACAACGAGATGGATGTCGACATCCAGCCCGGCGACGAGCACGCCTTCAGGCTGGCCACGATGCGCCATTCCACCGCGCACCTGATGGCGGAGGCTGTGGCGGAGTTGTTCCCGGACGCCAAGTTCGCGATCGGCCCAGCGATCCAGGACGGCTTCTACTACGACCTCGACCTGCCACGCCCTCTGACGCCGGACGACCTCGCCACGATCGAGGCGGGGATGAAGCGGCACAAGAAGGCGCGGGAACCGTTCGTCCGCACGGAGATCAGCCGCGACGAGGCGCTGCGTCTGTTCGGGGACAACCCCTACAAGGTCGAGATCATCAGCGAGCTGCCAGCCGACGAGACGATCTCGACGTATCGGCAGGGCGAGTTCCTCGACCTCTGCCGTGGACCGCACGTCGCGGACACGGGCAGGATCGGCCACTTCAAGCTCCAGTCCGTCGCAGGCGCGTACTGGCGGGGCGACGAGAAGCGTCCGATGCTCCAGCGGATCTACGGCACGTCCTGGTTCACGAAGGAGGAGCTTGAGGGCCACCTCGCCCGGCTGGAGGAGGCGCAGGCCCGCGACCACCGTCGGCTGGGTCGGGAGCTTGACCTGTTCTCGGTCAGCGAGGAGATCGGCGCCGGGCTGATCCTTTGGCATCCGAACGGCGCGATGGTCCGCTATCTCGTCGAGCAGTTCGAGCAGCAGGAGCAGCTCCGGCGCGGCTACCAGCTCGTCTACACACCACACATCGCCAGCGAGAAGATCTACCAGACGTCGGGGCACCTCGAGACGTACAAGGAGAACATGTACGCCCCGATCACCATCGACGACGTCAGGTACTACCTGAAGCCGATGAACTGCCCCGGCCACATCATGATCTACAAGAACCAGGTCCACAGCTACCGGGATCTGCCGATCCGGCTGGCCGAACTCGGGACGGTCTACCGCTACGAGCGCTCAGGGACGCTGCACGGGATGCTGCGGGTCCGTGGCTTCACGCAGGACGATTCCCACATCTTCTGCACCGAGGAGCAGGTCGGCGACGAGGTCGAGGGCGTGATCGCGCTGGCCGAATACATGGCCGACATCTTCGGCTACGAGTTCAAGGCGTACCTTGCTACCCGCCCCGAGAAGTGGATCGGCGACGAGGACGCCTGGTCCCGCGCGACGGAGACGCTCAAGGCGGCACTGGAGCGGCGCGGATTGCCCTGGAAGATCGACGAGGGCGGAGGGGCGTTCTACGGTCCGAAGATCGACATCAAGTGGGTCGACGCCCTCGGTCGTGAGTGGACTGGACCGACGATCCAGGTGGACTTCAACCTGCCGGAGCGGTTCGACGTCAACTACATCGCCGAGGACGGCGATCGGCACCGCGTTGCAATGATCCACCGGACGTTGCTGGGCTCGATGGAGCGGTTCGTGGGTGGGCTCGTCGAGCACTACGCCGGCGCCTTCCCGGCCTGGCTGGCTCCGACCCAGGCGGTCATCGTTCCGATCACCGACGGACAGATCCCGTTCGCCAAGGAGGTCGGCCAGCAGCTTCGCGACGTGGGGATGCGGGTGGACGTGGATGACTCGTCCAACCGGATGCAGGCCAAGATCCGGACGGCGCAGCTCCGGAAGATCCCGTACATGCTCGTGATCGGCAAGCGCGAGGCCGAGGCCAGCGCCGTTGCCGTTCGGCTCCGCTCCGGTGAGGACCTGGGTGCGACGCCGGTTGGCGACTTCCTGACGATTGCCAAAGCGGTCATCGATACCCGATCCCTGCACCTAACGGAGGCGCGGGACGTAGTGAGTGCCGCGGACCGATCGCCGATGAGCGAAGTCGCCGAGGTGTCCTGACGCCGATCAGGAGGGGGCCGCCCAGCTACGAATAGCCGGGAAGGGCAACCACCGCCCCCACCAGACCTCGCCAACCGGTTTCGTGATGCGGCCCAACCGCCAAAGACCGTGGGGGTAGGTCCGCGTGCCGCAATGACATTGGTGAACAGGGGCACATGGACCATTCCCAACGTTTCGCCCCAATCGCCAGAACCGGGGGGTTGGGCCGCGTGCCGCAATGCCATCAAAACCGGGGGGGTTGGGCCGCGTGCCGCAATGACCGGGAGGCACACAGAGCAGCGGAGAAGCATAACCAGGTGGCAATACTCTCGGAGTCGGACGGACTGATGATGTTTGCGGTCGCCCGGGGATCTGGAGGTTTCGGCCCAACCCTCAGATCCCAGGGGGGTGGGCCGTGTGCCGAAACCCCTTTCCATCCCGACAGTTGCTCGCTCGGCCTTTCGTCCCTGACCCTCACCTGCATGACCGAAGGGACATTCCGACGGATCAAGGGGTGGGGATGAAAATGATCCAGGTCCGAGGACTCCGTTCTCGGTAGGGAGCGACTCTCGAGAGCCACCGCTAGGAACCAGGAGCCAGACCGGAAACGGACAAACCTGATACACGGGCGTTGTTCATCCCACACCCACCGATGGCACACGTGAGTCGAGTACGTTGATGACGAGTTCACTCCCAATTCGTCATTATCGAACCACGTTGCGTTTCGGCACGCGGCCCAATCCCCCGGGAATTGGGGGTCGTGCCGCGTGCTGGAAGGAGTGGCCGCCTACAACGCGGCTCACAGGGGTTGACGGCGTTCTCCCCCTCTCCATCCGATCCCAGCTCCCTACCCGCTTCGCGACCCGCAGCTGGAAGCGAGATGGGGAGGGGGCCGGGGGTTCTCTCCCCGACAGTTTGTGACCGGACACGAGGAGCGAGACAGCATGACCACCACCCGAGCAGCGAAACTGGCTGATGTTGAAACATCCGGGTTCGCCGTCAGGAGTCGCCATGCCATCCC